>Ga0256826_1000536_pt1 | contig 23077 bp, 24 predicted proteins | sample CV79metaG_FD_185975 | JGI IMG/M metagenome (GOLD analysis project Ga0256826, IMG submission 185975) | Hydrothermal vent microbial communities from East Pacific Rise, Pacific Ocean - CV79 | ecosystem: Environmental > Aquatic > Marine > Hydrothermal vents | place: Pacific Ocean: East Pacific Rise...
AAATATATAACCTATGCTTACAAAATTAAATTAATAGACTAAAAGAAAACATAATCCCTGACATAAACGCTATTAATGCAGGAAGTTGATAAGTACTAAAATGACTACCAGTAAATACAGTAAAACATCCAAAAAAATAGCTCTTTTTAACATCCTTATCGGAGAATTCTATAGTCTTACCGTATATTTCTTCTCCCCTTCCATCTCTAAATTGCCATCTATATTGATTACTTTCATAATGTTCTATTTCATTCGCTATCTTATGGAGTGCATTATATCTTTCTTGGTCATAATTTAGGACTTCTGTAGTTGGTAATTCAATAGCAGGGAAGAGTGATTCTAAATAATCATCCTCCATCTCATTTCTAGGTCCTTCCTTTATCTCTCGCATGTGGCATTCTTCATTTTCCTGTGCTATCTTATATGACTGCTCAGTTTGTTTCACCTTTCCTAAAATAGACTTTGCCAAATACAACATTCTGTGCTTATAAAATAGAGTTTTAAAACTATAACTATCAATTGGCTTCAACTGAAAAAACCTTATAAGAAAATATACATGAAGGAGTAACAAAAAAATAATAATAAACTCTGGATTTCCTATTTTTAAGCTGATTGAAGCAATCTTTACATCATCAGAAATAGTCACGTCAGCAAACTGAATTACCATCAATAAAACACTCGTTATAAAAACATTAATTCTTTGTTTTGTAAAAGAGTTATCGTCATCAACCATTATGTTATTTTTCCTAAAATAAAAGCAAATAATGCAGCAGTAAAAGGTATTATCCATTCCTTATTTTCTTTGTAAAAGCTATGCTCATCTCTTGTTTTATCCAGTATAAATATATTTCTATTCTTGAAAAAGAAATGGAACACTAAAGGGATGCTATAAATTCCGAATCCAACAGCTAAAAGATATAAGTCTTCCCGACCAGAGATAAAGTAATATGTAATAAATGAGGACAAGACTATAAATGAAACAACTGTACTCTCAACAAGCACATAGAGAGCATTAGTTTTCTTTTTTGTTATGTTAAAAATATCTTCTAATTTAGAAGCAATTCCTTTGTCTTCTACGGTATCATATCCAACGAAAGTTATATAGGTTTCATCTATGTATAAAACAGTATATTTAAAATCGTCCGTCATGACTCCAATTTTCATACTTTTAGGTTTTATGCCTTTAATCTCTATTATATTTGCTATTTCCTTGTATTCATCTGTAGATATTTCGCAGTTACCTGCTTTTTCACCCATTAGATTATATAAAGACTCTATATCATCATAATAAAACTTACCTTGAGGAAATTTTACTTTTATGTCTTTTATTGCTTTAATCATTCACACCAATCCTTAACTCTTTTGCCACCATCATACTCAATAGCGAATCCTTCACGAAGTAACACTTGCCCTACACTATCATCATCAACAAACACCTCGGCAACAATACGAAAATACTTACCTCTTTTCAATTCTCGAAGCTCAATAATCTTAGTACCACGAAGCAACTCAACGGTTCTTTGTTTCCCTTTACGAGCTAGAACTTTTTCTTGTTCACACTTCCCTCTCATTTCGGGAGTATCAATTCCTTTTATTCGTATTTGCATATTTCACTATATTCTTTCGCCAATAATAGGAGGGTAGCCTTTTATGTTAGCTCTAAAGGTATCTCCATCATAAATTGAAGTTATCTTATCATTTGTACTGATTCGTAGATTTTATTGCTTAGAGAGGCTGAAAAGAGTGTTGTCGTGATTAGTAGAGAAAGGAGAAATTTAAAGTGCTTCAACTTCTTCCAGCTCTTCTTTCGGTGGCTTATACTGATTCAATCTTTCAAGCACGGCATCTTGTCTCTTATCAGTTATAAAATCAACACCTATGTGATGTGCTTGTTCTCTAGCCCAACCAAGAGATTTATTTTCTTTTGATTTACTCAATTCTTTTAGCATAGGAACATATAAAAACTGGTCTTTCACAACATTACTTCTCATTGCTTCTTGTAGGGTAAAAATAGATGTAATAATATTATCATCAAAACCATCTTTATATACAGATACAACACTAGCAATAGAGTATGGAATATCTTTGTTATTTACCAACGCCATATCTATTTGTTTTTTAGCAATAGAGAAATGCTTATGTTTCATAAAGTTTTTTATGTCTTTTTCTTTTGCTCTATCAGCTATCAATTTTAATATGCTCATTTTGTCATATTTATTTACTTTTGTTACTGTTTCTATTTCTCTAAACTTTTTTATCATCATAAACTGTTCTATCACTTCAAACAAAGCTTCTTTTGCTGCAGATTCTGATTTAAATGATTTTTGCTCTGTTATGAAGATGCTGTTTGAAACCTCTCCATAAGTGACTCTTTGTTGATTGTTAATACGGTCTTCTATGATATCTAATGTGTATTTTAATCCTGAAAGCTGAGTGAAGTCCAAACACGTACTTATCTTATCATATTGTCGTGGTATATGGAAGTGGAAAGAATCAGCATTGTTTAGTATTACACCGATATTTAGCACTTCTTTGGTCCACATATTATGGAATTGTATAAGTGAATATTCATAAGTATTAAGAGCTTTATTTCTATTATCAACTAACACTGTATAAACCTTTCGTTATATTTGGGAAATGCTTCTCGTTAACTAAACATTCCATTACTATTTCTTGTCGCCTATATTCAATCCATCTGAATATATTTAGGATTTCGATACTAGGAACATCATATACAAATGAAATAATATCGCACATATCCTTAATATCTTTAGTGTCAATGCCTTGTATTTTTCCAGCATAAGAGTGCACTAATTTGACCGAACTATCTAGTACTATGTACATTAAAAAACTGTGATACCTTTGAGCACTAGGAGTACAAATGAAAGGAGTAAAACAAGTGTACTCGCTAGGAACTCTAGACCAATTGGTTGATGCGAACACTCTATCAAAATCAATCAATTTATATTGTTTAGAATTACCTATTTTCACAATAAGGTGATTCCCTAAATGTCTATCGTAGTTCTTCATGAACTGGTCAAAAGAGTAAAGTCCGTAAAATGAGTTTTTATTACTTGACTCACCTACTCTTTGCAATAGTTCTCTTTCGTCATCAATACTTGTTATATGTTGCATCCATTCTATACCAAAGAAAAGGTTTTTTTTCATTGCTCCTAAATCAAATGACTTTAAATAACCTTTTGGAAAAGTATCAAGTTTTGCTATTAGATTTTTAATTTCTTTTTTATCAATCTCTAAAAACATACCATTCAATAAAGGCATATCTGAGCAATTTCCAACATAATGAGCTATAAATTCATTTATATTATGTCTCTGTTTATGCTCATTTAATTTAATTTGATATTTTTTTCCATCTTCACCATTAACAAGAATAAAAGATTTATACTTTCCATCACTCTCTGGATATTTAGAAACTATTAATTCATCAAAGGTAGCAGTTATTGATTCATAATTTGGCATTTATTGAATATCCTCATATATTATATTACAGCTGTTTATTACTATTTTGCTAATAGCGAAAAAGGGTAATACTCCCCCCCTTCTTTTAGTTCCTCTCTACTCATAAATATTTTACGATTAATAAGGTATCCAATTATTAATCCTAGGGCTATCCCTACCAATGAATTGCTTTGAAACATAGAGTATCCTATTTGATCAACTAATGCTTAATTTTATCCATAGTATTTAAATATATCCTCATTTTATCAGAATAATTTCATTTTAAGTGATGCCATATTAAAGAAGATTACACACATTAAATTTAAATGTCTAATTCTTTAGTAGCCTCATGCCTTTTATTTGGCACTAAATGACTATATCTCAAAGTCATTTCAAGTGTTTTATGTCCAAGCTGTTCCTTTATTTGCAATATATCAAGACCCGCCATTGCTAACCAACTAGCATGAGTATGTCTCAAACTATGAGCTGTAATTTTATTTTGAGAGTTCTTTTCTTTATTTCCCGGTATTATACTTTCCATAGCTGTCATAAAATAATCTGGCATTCTTAATATCACTCCTCCTGTACTTGTACTAATAATCAAATCAGATTTTTTAGTCTCTTTTAAATAATTTATCGTTTCAAGAAGAGTATCATTTATAAATATATGTCTTGCATTTCCATTTTTTGTTTTTTTGAAATAAATATGATTAGTGTCAAAATTAATATCACTCCATTTTAAACCTGTTTGTTCAGTACTCTTATTCTTCTGTGCACTCCCACCTGTAATCTCGCTTAGTCTAGCACCTGTATATAGTAATAGAACTGTAAGGTGATATGTTTTTATATCCGTTGATACAAGAATATTTAATAATTGTTTTGCTTGTTCTTTTGTTAAAAAACCAAGTCTCTGATTATCAATGTCAGGCATCTTTACTTTACCATTAGATATAGGGTTAACAAAGTTCTTAATTATTTCATGCTTAATAGCATAATTGATAATTGTTCTCGCCAAGGTAAGTTGATGCTTTATAGTTTGAGCAGCATAGCCCTTGGAAGTTAGTTTTTCTTTAAAGTTTTCAAAGTCAAGAGAGTTTAAATTCTTAACAGAGATATCCCCAAAAACTGATTTGAGATGTTTGTTATAGTTCTGTTCATCCATCGCCCAAGATTTTTTGTTAACTTTTGCATATTTAAAAAACTCTTGCCATAAATCATTGAACTTAATTTTTTTAACACGTCCAGTTTTAATGGTAGGTTCTTGATTATGTTGTAATTGATACTTTACTTCTATTAACTTTGAATAGGCATCTCTAGCTGTAAAATCACTTATAACCGTCTTCTTACCCACAAGCACTTTTTTAGGTTTATTGTATTCATCTCTATAATTTATATAAAAAGATACATCTCCATTTTTTAATATATTTTTCCAAACACCTTCATATTTTCCACCAACTGGTTTTAATGACATTTGTATACCTTTTATAAGTGATTCATCTGATTTAGAAAATTATATCAGATAAGAATTATAACTTAATTAATAATATTTTTACTACAGTTTTTACTACAGTTTTTACTACAAACTATGAGAATGTATATTATAAAAAGAAATGAAATGAAAAATTAAAAGTCATTTTAAAGCCGTAGATACAGTACTTTGAAAGAATATGAAAATATTTGCAAAAGAATGAAAACAGAAAAAATAAGACTTAGGATCTGGTGCCGCAAGGCGTGGAGGTTCAAGTCCTCTCATCCGCACCATCAACAAAAACAACCCCAAAATTACTTACTTTCAGAGACTATTAGAATTAACTGGTGCCAACATAGTGCCATTGAGTGTCTAAATATTATTGAACACATTTCCAAAACCACTCATATCTCTTGGTATATATTTTGAATATACTTCAAGTGTCATTCTTGTAGAACTATGCCCTGCAATTTTACTGACTAAATTTATATCTTCCCCAGCACTTACAAGAGTAGAACAAAATGTATGTCTTGTCTGATGTATTTTTCTATATGCTACACCAGCTCTTTTTAAGTCCTTTGTCCATTCTCCTTCTCTAACCTTAGAAATATCCCAAAATGGTTTCTCTTTTATATTTAAAAAAACATAAGAGTTTTTAGTTCCTGTAATGTCAAACTGACTTTTCAAATAAGGAAGAAGTGCATCAGTAATTGGTACAGTTCTAAATGACTCCCATTTTGGTGTTCCTGTTATACCTCTACCAATTTGAGAACTGATATCTATCTCTTTTCTATCAAAATCTACTTTTGACCATTCTAAGCCTATTGCTTCCCCACCTCTTAATCCAGTAGTAAAGAGCAACATATAAAAGTTTTTCATCTGTTCAGTTTTAGTGTGCTTTATCAAACTTTGTATTTCAGCAATAGAGAAAGGAACTATTTCATCAGTTGCTCTTTTTAATTGTTTTCTTGTAGACATTATAGAAGCAAGTTTTACAGGATTTCTATCAATTAGTTCTTCTCTTATAGCATCTTCAAATATCATACTCAGAATACCTCTAACACTTTTTATAGTTTTAATAGCATAGTTTTTTTTCAACATACCATTTTGCCATTGTGTGATATCAGTACCTTTGATACTATCTAACATTTTATTTCCAAAGACTGGTTTTAAATGTTTATTGTACTTACTTGTATAGTCTACAATTGTAAGAGATTTTCTATTTGAAGATTGAAGACTAAATGATATCTCCATATACTCATTAACAGTTTTCATTTTATTTTTAAAGAACTCACCAGTACTAATTTTATGTAAGATAGCTGGAATCATAATATTATTTGCTATCTTTTTATTAGCTGGTGTATTGTCAAGCTTTAAAGGTTTTCTATATCTTTTTCCATTACTAGTGAAATCTATCCATAGAGTCTCTTTAACAACTGTTTTGTTTTTATCTTTTATCTTTTTTATATATAGTCTCATGTGTTTCCTTTTTATTTGAAACCACTTTCAACCATAAATACAGATAGTAAGTATAGCCTACAGTGGATGAATCTTTAATTACTTAAGCTGAAAGTTCTTCTATAATATTATTAATGGTGCTATTCATATCTGCATTAGCACATGCATCAATCATATCTATACCAATCACCCATTTATCCAGCATAGCCTTGTCAAACATTCTCTTAGAGGCTCTTTGATAGTAGTGAGTGCCTTCAAGAAACTCATTTTCTTTTACTTTTTTATCAATAGCATCTTTTGAGTACCCAAGATACTCAGCAGTCTGTTTAGTTGATAACCACTTTCTATCAACTAGATTTTTTTGATTTTCTAGTACTTTATTAAGTAGTTCTATCATTGTTGGAATCTTGTCCAATGCATCAAAATTTACATTCATTTTCAGCCTTTATTTGTAAAGATAAATGTATTATATGTCACTATTAAGTGCTAATTAGCACTTAATATGCTAAGATTTTGACTTATAAATTAAGGAACTGAAATGGCTGTTAGTAGAACATTAAAAAAACAAGAGTTATACATAAGTTTATTAAAAAAGATTTTTGCTTCTTCTTCTCAAAGAGAGCAAAATAGGTATGAAGAAGTTTTTAACAAATTAATAGTTGAAGATGATTTTAAAAGTCCATTTATAAAGCTCTTAAAAACTTTTTTTACTCTATATAAAGTTGATGTGGAAGAAGATATTATCAAAATATTTAAAGTGTTTGTTACAGTTTATCCATTGGAAGCAGATGAACAAATTGAAGAAATTTGTGATGAATTAACTACTTATGATTATAATGCTGTTGAAGCTATTAAATCAGATTATGATGCTTTAAAAGACAAAACAGCTTGCAGTAGATACCACATCAAAGAAACAAGTTTGAATATGGCAATGGCTTTGGTTTTAGAAGAACTTGTAAGTGCTTCAATCAAAAAAGACTTAGGTAAAGTAAAAAATTCTGTACTTCTTGATGCAGTGAATAATTCTACCAGTGGAAAAATAAAGGCAATTGATAAAAAACATTTAGCAGAAAAAGCAATTAAACAGTTGAGATGTTTAGAAATAGTTTATTTTAGTAAAGATGATAGTAATAAAAAAACTACTTTGTATCATATAGATTTACTTGAATGGTTTTACCAAAGAAAATACTATATTGCAAATGAAAAATTATTTGGAAAGCTATTACCTGTGTTTGTTGCCTACATTAAGTCATCAAGTAATACAGATAAAGAGGAGTTTTTTGAAACAATTGATGCCATATTAGAATATGTAATCCAACCATACAAAGATCATAATGAAAATTTTGCTCTTGAAAAATATCTTCTTGATAATATAGGTTATACTGTCCAAATTAGAGTCTTAGATAAAACAGGTAACAGTGATGATTTTTTAGAAATTAATGGTGTGAAATTATTCTCAAAGATTTTAAAAGTAGAACCAAAAGGTATACTTTTTGGTAAGTATGGGAAAGAGTTGAAATGTTTAGGCACACAAAATATTCCACTAAATGAAATAATAAGAATCATTGTTGATAAAAATAAAATTCCTACACTGGCAAAAGTTACAAAGTCATTCACTACACAGCTTGAATATGTTAAAGATAAAAAACATTATTATATTTATAACACTGGACATATTAGAGATAAAAAAGCTTGGGAATACTATAAGGAGGATAGAGAAAAAATTATATTGGAACTACCATCTACTGTGTTAGAGTATTTTCAAATGAAGCCACTGGCTAACATGACAATATATGCTACACAAAATGAAATTATAGACTTTAAAAAACAAAAAGGTACCAAAGCCACAACACCTAAACAAAATCATTTTTATGTAATAGCAGAAGATACTATTGAAAATGCAACTTCCATCATCATGCATATACTCAATGATGTTCAAATTATTGAGCCAAAAGTACTTATAGAATCAGTTCAAAAGAACATTGAGCAGTTTATATCAAAACACCCTCAGAAAAAAATGTAAGTTTTAGATACCAAGCTAAAATCTTGGCATATTTATCATAAAGCCAAGGTCTTTATTCTCTCTTAACTTGTAGAAGTCATTCCCATTCCCCTTATATCTACTCAGTAGCTCTCATTTAGTGAGAGCTTTTGTTAATAATAGAAGTTTCTTTAAAACTTAAAACCCTTTTTAGACACAAGAATCTTTACAAATATACTATTACACAAAAATCAAACAAGTTTATATTTTTCTCTAAGAGTAATTTATTCTTGGTCTGCTGTTCAAAAGGGCATTTAAGCCAAAAAGAACATTAGGAAGAGCAAGAGAGGTTCACTCTTAAAGAGTGCCAAACATTTTTAAAAATATTTGAGAAAAGGGTTAAATTATGAAAGTATATATTACAGACTTAGAAGCTTACAATTGTGGACATTTAGTTGGGAATTGGTACACATTGCCAATGAATGAAGATTTACTTGCTGAGGCTATTGAAAATGAGTTACAGAGGGGTAAAGAGATATGTGAGTCAGAGCATTATCATGAAGAATACTTTATTACAGATTTTGAATGTGATTACATGAAAATAGGAGAGTATGATTCACTTACAACATTAAATAATATTGCTAAAAAAATGAAAGAGTTAGATGATCAAGAACAAACAGCAGTAAAATTAATGCTTGAAAATAATCTTGCTACTGATATAGAGAATGCAGTTGAAAATGTAGATAATTTTATCTGTACAGGAGAGAGCAAAATAGAAGATATAGCTTACAACTATGTAAATGATTGTGGATTACTTGAGTTAATGCCTGAGAACTTAAAATCATATTTTGATTATGAATCACTTGGCAGAGATATGGAAATTGAAGGTTCATATTATGAAGATGAAGATGGTGTTTTGTGGGAGTATGTGGCATAGTTGCCACATAAGTATTATTTTAAAAGTAATTTTGTATATTTGAACTTGCAAAAGAAGAAATTCACACCTATTTTAGTGAGAATTTATGAGATTGTAAATTCAATCCAGTATAAAAATTAAGTTGAATGGTGTCATGCACCAAGTATATATATATATAGTTTAAGTAGAATCTGTTTACTTTTTTTTACTCTTCTTTTTACATTCTTGCTAAGTGAGACCTACTATCCCACTATCAAAGACATAGTTTTACCCCATTTGGGACATACTATCCCACTAAAAAGACCTACTATCCCATTAGTTTTTTACTTCTGCTAAGAGTACTCTAAGAGTTCCTTTAAGAACTCTCTTAGTTAATAACCTCTTATTGAGGTATTAACACAAGAGTATTGAGTTAGTAAAAGAAAATAGTCTACTTTGATAAGCATAATAAGATGCTATCTTGAAGTAAGGGTTTTTAAAAAGAAAAATGATAATGTTAACTTACTCTAATTCAATACTTTTTGACTGTTTTTTATGCCTTTAACAAGTTGTGAGTACAAAATATTGTGTAAGCAATAAATAATGATAATTAGGACTTTTGTTTTTTATAGAGTTTATATATCTCAGGATATTCAAGCTTAGCTGTATCTAAATCATTAGCTAACTTATCAAGCATACCTTTATCCATTTCATTTTGGAACTTACTATCCATATTAATAATAGTAGCACTAAGACCAGCCAATTGTATTTTTTTCAACATAGGTTCACTGGAAACAAATAGCATTACAAAACCCTGCATAATACCATCAAGTTCATTTAGGTATGGTATAGATTTTATGTGATGTATATTTTTTTTCAAGAAACTCAAATCATCTATATTATACTCTATATCTTCATCCAAGGATTGTTCTAAATATATTTTAAGTGCTGTTGATATTCTTGCTATAAACTTTCTCAACTCAGCCTCTTGTACTGCCCACACTTGATACTTTTCAAAAATTAAAGTTCTATCTTTTGAATCAAAGAAAATATCCAAGTTATTTACAAAATCTTTATTCATAAGAAAACTCACTATCTCATTAATCTTTTTAATTGGACTATCTGAACCTTCAATATCATTTACTGCATTTTCAACAATTTTTCTAACCTGTTCAAGTGCAGAAAACTTTCCAATGCCTTTAAGCTCTTTTGCCTGTAACTGTATAGCTTCTCTTTGTAGCTTTAACTCTTCACTTTGTATCACTAGTTGTTTCTTTTGTTGCTGAAAACCAGCAATCAGCCATAAAAAAGCCAAAGTACCAGCAAAGCCTGCTAGCCAGTCTCCAATTTGAGCTGATTTTTCAATAGTACAGTTAAACTGTACAAGTATTGCCATTAAAATAACAATGCCTGTAATAATATAGAGAGAATAGTTTACAAATATTTTTTTCATATATAAACTCACTTAGCCTTAGTTCTCAACAAAACACTACTATACTTATGTCCTTTTAAAAACTCTATAAGTTCATCAAACTTATAAGCTACTTCACTTTCAGCCAACTCTGCACTTGCATAATTAAACCTACTCATATCAAGAGGTCTTTCTGAATATATAGCTATATATAAATCATGAGTATTTTGACCATCTTCAACTAGTCCAGCTTCAAAATAGTTTTCACTTTTTTTAGAAGGTATTTGAAGAGTATTTTTAATAGGTGTTGATTCTTGGAGCAGAGTTACTATTCCATTTTCATATACATCTATAAAAGTAACATAGCCACTCTTTTTAGAGCTAAAAGTAAAATAGAAACTATCTCCATCATAAAGTACTCTTTTGCTTGATTTCATACTTATATACTCACTTGAAGTAGATACATATAGTTCTTCAAACTCATCATCACTAAGTAAAAATAGATGTTCTTTATATTTAAGATACCAAGCTTCATTTCTTCTATCAATTTTGAAGTTAAGTTCACACCCAAGAGAAGTAGTTAGTTTTTTAAGAAGTGGGGTTTTCTGTAAATAATTATCAATTTTTACATTATTACAAGTATAATTTCCAATAGTTGTTTTCACTCTATAATCTAAATCAAGATTCTTATATTTAAGTGCTACATAAAAAATACCACTCTGTTGCTCTTGTTTGATAGTTTTTAAGTTATATAAGTTTAATTTACTTGTGACTTTCAAAGAAGCTTTTTCTTGTTTAGTATAGGAATTATTATAAGTAGTTGTAGTACTTGTAAAACTACTATCCACTTTACTGATAAGAGTTTGTGCAATATCTTCTTTTGCATTGAATTTTGCTTCTTCAATTGTAGTTCCCTGACCATAACCAAATACTTCATATTTTATTTTTGATTGCAGTTGATGATGGGTATACCATGCAGGTGCTTTTGTCAATTTTTGTGGAGGTTGTGGATTTCCACATCCTATTAGAAAAATTATTAGAAATGAAATTAAAAACAGTTGTCTCATAGTTTCAACTTCTTATTTCCCATAATAGTTGGTTCTTGCAACTTCATATCTCCCATTTCATAGGACTTGTCTTTAACTTGAATATAAACATCACTGTAAATATCTTTAATACTACTTCTACCTTTAAGCATTGACTCCATTAGAAAGTAGCTAAATAGTCTATAACCTTTCTCTTCATACATATTAGAGTACTGTTTATCTTTACCAGCAGTTAAAATAACCATTTTCTTTTTATCAAAACTTACATTTTTAGGTTTAATTCTTGTTGCTGCTACACCTTTTATGACACTAACACCATCAGTTGCACCAGAGAAACAACTATCTATAAAAGCTACTACTTTTGAAGCGTTACTATTTGTCAAAGTTTTATAGATATTTTTTAGCTCAAAGAATGGTGCTTCACTTATGAACTCAGGCTCTACATCTATTGGTAATATATAAGGCTCATTTTTCTGAGAGACAACAGGAATACCATGTCCACTATAATAGAAGTAAACAGTGTCTCCTTTTTTAACTCTTCTCAAAATCTTTTTCATTTTCATTTGAATTCTACCCATAGAAGCATTTTCATTTGTTAGTTCAAGGGTATTAGATTTAGATATACCTAATGTTTTTTGAGCAACTTTTGTAAAAATTTTTGCTGTATGTTTAGAGTACACTATATTGTCTGTATACTCATAGTTTTCTGCACCAATAACAATAAGAAATCTTTTTTTATCAACTTTTTTTTGTTTAGTTTTTTGTAATAAAGAAGCTATATCATCAATTCTTAATGGACTATCAAATACATAAGTTAATTCATAGTTTTTTTCTACAGTAGTTTCTTTCAGGTTATCTGCCCTTTCTTGCCAGTATTGTGCTTTTTGACTGTTTTTTTCTACAAAAGTTCCTTGTCTATAAACCCAAGCAATATTCATGTTTGCAGCAACATTGTCTTTTTCTCCTGCTTCTTTAAATAATTTCATAGCTTTGTTTATATTTTTTTCACCACCATAGCCATTTAAGTACATCCATCCTAAATTATTTTTTGGATCTGCAAGACTATTATCAGTATCTACTACTTCTTGAAATAATTTTTTAGCTTTTTTATAATCTTTTATAACACCTTGTCCTCTAACATACATTAATGCTAAATTATTTTTTGATGCAATTCCATCAATCTCTATGTCCTTTTCAAAGTACTCTTTTGCTTTTTTATAGTCTTTTACAGGTTCTGAGGTATAGTACATCCATCCTAAAGTACCATATGATTTTGCTTCTTCAAAGTATTGTTTAGCTTTTGAATAGTTTTTTGTTACTCCTAAGCCATTTAAATACATATCTCCAAGGTTAGATTTTGCAGCAATATTTCCACCATCAGAAGCTTCTTCAAAATACTGTTTAGCCTTTGAATAATTTTTTGATACTCCTAAGCCATTTAGATACATATTTCCAAGGTAAGATTTGGAATAAATATCTCCACCATCAGAAGCTTCTTCAAAATACTGTTTAGCCTTTGAGTAGTTTTTTGTTACTCCAAGACCATTGTAGTACATATTTCCAAGGTGAGATTTTGCAATTATATACCCACCATTAGAAGCTTCTTCAAAGTATTGTTTAGCTTTTGAATAATTTTTTGTTACTCCTAAGCCATTTAAATACATGTTTCCAAGGCTAGATTTTGCAGCAATATCTCCACCATCAGAAGCTTCTTCATAATATTGTTTAGCTTTTAAATAATCAACTTTTACTCCAAGTCCTTCATAATATAATGATCCCAGATAATACTTAGCAATTATATTTCCACCATCAGAAGATTCTTCATAATATTGTTTAGCTTTTGAATAATCAACTTTTACTCCAAGTCCTGTTGCATATATCCAGCCAAGGTTAGATTTGGAATTAAGATTACCACCATCAGAAGCTTCTTCAAAATACTGTTTAGCTTTTGAATAATTTTTTGTTACTCCTACGCCATTTATATACATATATCCAAGGTAAGATTTTGCAATTATATACCCACCATTAGAAGCTTCTTCAAAGTATTGTTTAGCTTTTGAATAATTTTTTGTTACTCCTAAGCCATTTAAATACATGTTTCCAAGGCTAGATTTTGCAGCAATATCTCCACCATCAGAAGCTTCTTCATAATATTGTTTAGCCTTTGAATAATTTTTTGATACTCCCAAGCCATTTAGATACATATTTCCAAGGTAAGATTTGGAATAAAGATTACCACCATCAGAAGCTTCTTCAAAATACTGTTTAGCCTTTGAATAGTTTTTTGATACTCCTAAGCCATTTAGATACATATGTCCAAGGTAAGATTTGGAATTAAGATTACCACCATCAGAAGCTTCTTCAAAATACTGTTTAGCTTTTGAATAATTTTTTGTTACTCCTAAGCCATTTAGATACATATATCCAAGGTTGGATTTTGAATGAAGATTACCACCATCAGAAGCTTCTTCAGAATATTTTTTAGCCTTTGAGTAGTTTTTTGATACTCCTAAGCCATTTAGATACATATGTCCAAGAATTTCTTTTGCCCAAACTGATGCATTTGTATTATCACTTTTTGCTGCCTCTTCTAAATAATATTTTGCTTCTTTAAAATTATTATTATTTTTATATCCCTCTGCTTTCATTGCCATGTTATAACCATAATCAGCAAATACACAACTTCCAAAAAACACTCCTAAGAATACTAATAATTTATAAATATTTTTCATGTTCAGAACTCTCTTTTAATTTAATAATACATTATAGCAAAATAACATATCACTACTTAAAATAGATACTCAAAGGAGTATCTAAAATGACAGCATTCATACAGTTCAAACCAATAAGAACCCAACAACAACTAAAAGAGCGTGTTTCACATATAGTCAAAGAACAGAACAGATTTAAAGGAGTAATAAACAATCTTATATTTGTAAATAAAGAGTTTTCAACAGAGTCCCCAACAAAGCCAGCATCTATCAAAGATAACAATCTCAAAAGAAGTACTTTTACAAGGAAAAGAGGAAGTTACAAGAGCCAACTAAAAAAACAACAAGCTAACCTTAGAAAAGCTCAATTTATAGGGGATAAAAAAGCCATTAAAAGAGCAGAGGGAGCAATAAAAAGAAACCAAGCAAAATTAGCTGAACTTTTAGAGCAAAGAGAAGCTTTAAATGATGGTAGAAACAAGAATGGAGGAGGAAATAAAATTTTATATAGAGAGATAGTCTTTTCAATTACAGGTGTTAGGCATCTACTTGAAGATGAACAATATGCCAATAAACTATATAGCCTTTCAACAGAGTTTTTAAAAGAAAATATTAGCGCTAAAATCATCAAAAATGTGCTCCACAGAGACCAACCAGGACAGATACCACACCTCCATGTTTTATTAGAATATGATTCAGAAAATAGTTTTACACAAGATATGAAAAAGAAGTATGAAGATGATGAAAAACACATACAAGATTTAGGTATAGAGTGGGAAAGAAAGATCAAAAAAAGTGGAATAATAGAACAGTTTCATATTGATTATGAGGATATAGTAGAAAATGGAAAGAAAGAATATACATCACTTGCTAAGTACAAGAAACAGCAGAAAGAGACTCTTTTACAAGTGACAGAAGAAGCCACCAAAGAAACTCAAAAATTAAAATCTGAAATAATACAAAAAAATAAAGATAAAAAAGGGAATATAGATAAAAGTAAAGTTTTAAGTGCCTTACTAAGTACTGTTAAAACTGTAAAAATAGAGCTAAAACTACTCATTGCTTCACTTGGCACTAATAAACTACTCAAAAAGAATAATAGGCTGAATTCTATGGTTGAAAAACTTCAATCAGAGTTAGAGAGAAAAGATAGATTATCTGATGAACTATATCAAGCAAATACAAAAGATTTTGACAAGAGAGTTAGAACTAAAAACACAGCAGTGAATAGAGCAGAGCATAAACTTTCAATACTGGAAAAAAAGCATGAAGTTTTAGAGAGGGTTAATAAAGAAAATATGGAGAAGAGTGTTAAACTAACTTTATCAAATCAAGAACTACAAGCAAAGACCAAATCACTTGAATCTCAGCTTAGTATTATGAAGAGAGCCAAGATTAAAATAGGTGCTACTTTAAAAAAACTGAGATTTAAAGATGAGGAGAGTAAAATGAGTTTGATTGATATTATTGATAAACAGTGAAAATAAAGAAAGTTTTTAGATGAACTGTAATTTATGCTGACAACTTGTTAAAGGCATAAAAAAACAGTCAAAAAGTGTTGAATTAGAGTAAGTTAACATTATCATTTTTCTTTTTAAAAACCCTTACTTTAAGATAGCATCTTATTATGCTTATCAAAGTAGACTATTTTCTTTTACTAACTCAATACTCTTGTGTTATATCTCTATCAGAGAGATTTAACTAAGAGAGTATCTTAGAGTACTCTTAGGAGAATGAAAATAATAGGGTAATAGTATGTCTTTTTAGTGGGATAATATGTCCCAAATGGGTAAAACCATGTCCCCAGTAGTGGGATAGTTGGTCTTAATATATAAGTTATTTAGTGAAAATACTGTAAAATAATATATATTAGAATAATGGAAAAGGACTATGAAACAAAGTATTCAAAATCAAGAAGAAGCTAAGTGCTGGATATGTGGAGATATTGCTGATAGTGGAGAGCATATGATAAAGCAATCAGACTTGAAGCAAATATTCCCTGAGACAAGTCAAAAGCATCCTATTTATACTCAAAAAAATGGAGAGCTACAAAAGCAGAAAATTGGTGGTTTAAAATCAGATAAGTTTCATTTTGCAACTAAAATATGTAAAGAATGTAATGGTAATCTCAGTCATAATTTTGATGAAGCTTGGAGAATATTATCTAAATATATCCATGATAACTGGAAAAGAATAAGTATTGATGGAAAAATAAACTTAGTAAAAGTATTTGGATTAACCTATAAAAAAGATATGCTTTTTGTTCAACTATATTTTGGAAAAATATTTACTACAAAGCTTTTGGGTTCTGGTGTAGAATTATCTTTGTCAGCTTTTTCAGAGGCATTACTTAACAGTATAGAAATTGAAAACTTCTATATCAATTTTAGATATAGTAACAAACCACCTAACTATGTTGCAAGTTCTGATGTGCAAGTATGTACAGAGAAAGGAAAAGATAAAATTATTTACATACAACATTTTTGTACTATTGGGGAAATATCTATTGATATGATATATAGTAAAGATATTGAAGGTCTTAATTTATATGGAGCATTAAAGCCAAGTCAGTTTACTGATACAATTAAATTAGCTCAACTTAACTATAATCAAAATTATATAAAGAGATAGATACTGATTAACTGCTCTTTTGTACAGCAAAAGCAAGTAGTGTTAAATATGTATAAAAATTTAGTGAACTAAGCTCTCTATACACATTAAACATCAACTTGCTCTATGAGATTTAAGAGAAAAGAAAGCTAAATAGATTAACTATTTAGCTTTTAATAAGCTGTAAACCCACTTACTTGATCATAGCTATTTTCAATCAATATATTATTAGCTTGTACAGGGCTTTGTGATATTACTGCTTGAGTAGCACTTACTTTTTTCAGCTCAGTAGCAACAGTCCAAAAAATAATATCACTTTTCTTTCTATACAGGATTTGCTCTGTATGACTAATATTAAAGTTAAACTCAGAAAAATCATAGTCTTTTATCTTTTTCTTGATTCTATTAAATTGTCTTTTAGACATTGTTTGTTCACTTATATCCAACTCATTAAGTATAAAATCCAACTGAGCATTTTTAAAATCATTTGGAATTATATACCTAATAAATGCCTTAATTGTATCATTTTTAATAGCTAATATATTGGGTAAATATTTGTTATAGTTAATGACTATATCATTTTGAAAACTATTAATATAATCAGAGTTAAATGCTATGATAAATTTTTGTTGTCTGTCACTATATGCTGCTTTATCTAAAATATGTATGTCAGTCCAACTGTTTGTAGAATCACTTAGCCTTTCAAGACTAATAACAACATCAACTAAGTCTTGAATTTTCTCTTTAAGCCAATCATGATTTTTTCCACAGTGAGACTTGCCAAGTTGCTTTAATATAAAGTATAAAGTGAATTCTGCATAATATTGCCCATTATTTGTCATTTTTAAAAGACCTAATGAGAACACTACATCTAAAATATCTCTATGAGATTGACCTAAAAGTCTATTCCTAATATTGAGTTTAAATTCTGTATTTTGAAAAAACAGACCTTTATTTTTGTTCTTTACAAAAGCCTTGTAAATATTTGTATTTTCAATAATAGAGTATGGAAGAAAAACTGAACTTCTCATTTGACTCACACTGTTTGTTGACTGGTTTAATATATTTACTAATTCTTTACTCATAATATTACCTCCTAAAATGGTATTTCATCACATTCATAGATGTATGAATGGCACTTGACTACTGCTGGAACTTCTACTTTTTGTTGTTCAGCACTTTTATTATTCTCCAGTGGGATAGGCCATAATTGAATTTTGTAAAGTTCCTCACCTTTGAAATGATTTGCTTTTTCAATCTTACAGTAGATATGACCATCACCTTTTGACACACTCTTGTTTTGGTCTTTATCTTTCTTTTTAACAGGTTTTAATAATGGATTCTTTGAACTTAGGGAGTAGTGAACCCTAACTGCATCAATGATAGCTGAGGCACCTCTAACAGAAGTTGTTTTGTTCCCATCTACATCATTACTTCCCTTGTTATGGTGGTGGATAATAATTAAAGTCTTTTGCTCTTCTTCACACCAAGTGTTAAGTAGGTTAAAGAAGAATCTTACTTCTCCATTGTTATTTTCATCTATATTACCCATAAATTGAATGAGTGGATCAAGAAGCAAAATATCATAGTCCTGCATTTGCTTTTTAAAAAACTCAAAAAACTCACTTGCTTGTAGGTTTCCATTCTTTCCCTTATCAACAAAACCCATAGCATGACCTTTTCCAGCAACATCAAAATTTATATCAATTTTATCTGCATAAATTGCTTTTAATTTGTTAGCTCTATCTTTTACAAACCCTGCTGTATCTTCACTAAACCAAGCAAAGATATTTAAATCCCCTTTTTCTTTCAATAGTGATAGAAGATATACACCTAAATAACTTTTACCTGTTCCCCCAGGAGCACTTAATAAATTAATCTCATTTTTTTGTAGAGGTAAAGTGCCTTCTAAATAAAACTCAGGTTGTTCAAAATCCACCTCTGAAAGATTTTTAATATCAAGTGAAAAAGTATTTTGTGAAGAACCTTTTTCAAACTTACTTACTAATGAACTAAGTTCTGCTATGGCTTCATTTGAAGTCAATTTATCACTTAGTGAAGCATATTCTTTCAAAGTGTCTTCAATAGCCTGTTTTTTAGAAGTTTCTTTCATTCTATTTACATACCTTGTAATGTCATTTACTGACAGTACTTCAATTTTCTCTTTATACTCTTCTATATAGTGAGTGTCACTATCTGATTCAAAAAGCTCTACAAGTTCAATATGCTTATCCTCTTCATATTGTTCTTGCATATTCTTAAATAACACTTTGTTTTCTTTAACTGTAAAATCACTAACACTTAAACCAATATCCTCCATTAAACTATTATTATGTAAGATAGAGTCTATAACTATTGATTCATTCTCTGCACTTTGATTAGTGGAACTATTTTGACCTTTTGTGCTACTAGCACTATCCTTAACTTTTGTCATAGATATCCTTTTATCTTTGTTTTATGATTTTCAATCCACTTACTAAATGAATTGATTTTGTATTATCACATCATATAGAGTGCTAATTTGCACCCTATAATATATAGATAATTTTTTAATAATCAGGATCACTTGCATAGGTATCTTCTTTAATTTCATAGTCTTTGAATAAATCAATTTCATACTCTTCTGAGTTAAAATATTCTTCAAGAAGAGCTTCTTCATTCTCTTCACAATCAGTATCCAAATAAGGTACAGTAATAGAATAATCAAATTGTTGTGTTAGCTCTTCACTTTTAAAAATATTGTTAATAGTTACACCATAGCCATTATATATATCAAGATGAAATACAATAACATCATCATTTAATTGACATATAGCATAATCACAAATATTGAAAACATTTGGTTTTCCATTATAGTTTTGTGGTTTTCCATTAAATTGAGTATCATTAGTAAATTTGTCAAATTTTTGATTTTCTGTACTTGGAAATATAGTATTTAATTTGGAAGTAATTGAATCTATTTCTTCCTCAGTGTAGGTATATAAGACTAATGGACTTACATGATATGTGTTAGACTTATATACCTCTTTTCTTAAACCTGCACAAACTGTAATGATGCAGTTATATGCAATCAGTTTTTCCCAATTTGATAGAAACTTATTGATATAATCTATATCTGTATTTAATGTTTTAAATAAGACTACTTTTTCTATACCTTTATTAGTACAACTATTTTGACCTTTTGTGCTACCAGCACTATCCTTAACTTTTGTCATAGATATCCTTTGTTTTTTACAATCCACTTAGTAATCTCACTTACTGAATGAATTGATTTTGTATTATTTCATCATAGAGAGTGCTAACTTGCACTCTATATATTTTAAGCAACTGCTTGTGTAAATAAGTTGTTTGCAACAATTGGCTTAACTATTGAATGATTCTTCACTCTTGAAACTGATGTGTCAAAATATGTTTTATCCAGTTCAGAACCTATAAAGTTTCTTTCAAGATTTAGAGCAGCAATAGCAGTAGTTCCACTTCCTAAAAATGGGTCAAAAATCAAGTCCCCTTTTTTGGAAGAGTTTCTAATTAATCTTTCTATATGGTGTGTATGTTTTACAGTTGGGTGTCCAAACTTCTTATTATCTTTAACATTAGTAGGATCAGAAAATAGAGTTGAGCCATCAATAGAATTTTCAGGCATACAGTGACCACCTTTTCTAAAATACAAGCACATTTCAGAATCACTCACATACTTGTTATAGAATGTAGGGATAGGGTTGGTTTTAACCCACATAAGAGGTGTAAAGCTACACCCAAGACCATCTATATAATATTTCATATAAGTGAGCATTTGAGCTTTATTGCACCAAATATAGATATTGATTTTTCCTTTTTGAAGTGTTGTTAATCTATCAAGTACAGCTTCATAGTCAAATCCATTAGTAATATTTCCTTTTACTAACTTATCTTGTGCCTTTTGTATGGACTTAGATAAATTAGATTTACTACCAGATTTAGTATTTTTGATTAAATAAGGAGGATCCATAACTATGAGGGGAATATATGTATCATCAGCAATTAAGCTATCCATTACCTCTATACAGTCTTGATTATATATAGTTGCACTTGTACCATTATCAAATGTAACAACTTCTTTTTTAGCATATACAGGTTGTTTTATAGTGTTTGCTTCACTTCCAAATAAATTAGTCAAAATTCATTCCTTACAGGTTAATTTTCAATTCACTGTTGAGTTAGTGTTTTGATAATGGCAGTATATTTTCATATTAAGTGCTAATTTGCACCTTAAAATTTAATTTATGGTAAATAGAAATACTTTTACTTAAAATAGAGATTTAAATAAGGAGAAATATATGAGTGATGTAAAAAATGCAAAAGAACAAGAGTATGTAGATACTTTTTTGAAAAATATAACTGCACTAAAAGATAGTTCAGATGAAGAGGTAAATGACATAATGCAATATGGCATTGACAAAATAAATAAAAAAACAGCAGAAGAGTTTGAAGAAGATTTTATTCAACAGTTAGACCAAGGGTATGATTTTCTTGACAGTAGGCTTATTTCTAAGGTTTTAAAGAAGATAGAACTTGAAGAGAGTAAATCATGATTTTATTATTGTTAGTATTACTGGAAGATGCAGATGAAGAAGCAATAGCTATTTTTAATACCTTAGCAAATGACAAAAAGTTATTACTATTAAAACTGTTTAGAAGAGTTTTTATAGAAGAATATGACAAAGAAATAACCATATATAAAGAAATCAATCAACAGTATGAAGATAAAAAAGTTGAACTGACAATCTTACATGAGTTTGGTGTAGAACAAGGCTATGTAAATGAAGTTACTTCATTCTTGAATGACATAGATTATCAAATAACTGCCAATTTTGAGGATGTGAACAGTATAGAAGATCTAACTTAGTCTTGGAGTATTACCTCAAAGAGTGTACAATTATTTATTAAAAATAAGGTCTACTATTTGGATGAAGTAAAATTAATCTCTAATGCAATAAACTATATCAATCAAAACAAGAGAGAATTTATTGCACAATGTACAGATGGCATAGAAGCACAACAAAATAAAGTAGCTGTTTTTACTGCTGGTATGAGTGGAGTTGGTAAGACAGAGTTTGGACAATTTCTCAAAGAACAAGATCCAAACTTACTTCATATTGATACTGATAAAATAAGAGAGTTTTTTAAACCACTAGGCTATACAGGACAGAACTCAAATATATTTCAGAAACCAGCAAGTAAAGGTTTTAGTAAACTTTTTGATTATGCTCTTAAAAAAGGTTTGTCAATTATCTTAGATAGTAATCTATCTAACATCAGTAAAGCTACTGAGAATATAGATAGACTTTTAAGCAAAGGTTATAAAGTTGAGCTTTATTATCTTTATAACAACCCAGCAGTTTGTTATGAGTATGCTATCAAAAGAGAAGTTGTAACAAATAGGAAAGTGCCTTATGATGTATTTACCAAGAGTAATATAGACTCTTTTAGTACTGTTATTGTATTAAAACAGCAATATAATGATAAAATTACATTGAACTATCTTGATAAGAGAGATGATACTCTCTACAAAGATATTGATTCAGACAAATTAATAGAGCAAATAGGAGGTTATTTTAATGTTAAGTGAAGAACAGATGGAACAAGCTATAAATAGAATAAATGAACTTCAAAGAGAAACTATTGAGAAAGCTGATAAGATTGAAGGTTCAAAAGAGTATGTTGCTCAGCAGATGAAACTGTTTCAAGAAGCAGAAGAGCATAGAAGAAAACTGAACTCTATAATTCAACAACAAGAAGTTATTTCAGAACAGTTTGCAAGTTAAATCTGGTGCCATTTATTACTACAAAATGGCACTAATTTTAGTAGTTTAAAAAAAGTAAAGCCTGTATCTATGGTATTTAGTGGTATGTGAAGGGGTTGTCCCCTGTTTCCTCTCATCCGCACCATCAACAACAATTAATCTCTCAAAACTTCGTAAACAACAAGCTTTCTAAGCCTCTTTAAGTTTCGCTAAAAATCATTTTAGTCACCTATTAGTCACCAAACATTAAAAATC
>Ga0256826_1000537_pt1 | contig 23046 bp, 18 predicted proteins | sample CV79metaG_FD_185975 | JGI IMG/M metagenome (GOLD analysis project Ga0256826, IMG submission 185975) | Hydrothermal vent microbial communities from East Pacific Rise, Pacific Ocean - CV79 | ecosystem: Environmental > Aquatic > Marine > Hydrothermal vents | place: Pacific Ocean: East Pacific Rise...
GTTGGATATTTTTCAAAGGTGCATATTTTGGCTTAAAAAATCGAGTTGTAAATATGGATATTTTGGTAGCAAGTGGGAGTTTGCTAATTTATCTCTACTCAATTTACATAACTATTTTTGAGTTGGGCGATGCCTACTTTGATTCTGTCGCAATGATTATCACATTTATTTTAGTAGGTAAATTTTTAGAACTTTTATCAAAACGGAATATTTCTGAATCTCTCGACCTCATCGGAAAATATCAGCCGATTGAAGTTGAAAAAGTTGATGGCACAAAAGTATCTGTTGAAAATCTTCAAATTGGAGATAAAATCGTAGTAAAAACAGGTGAGCGAGTCGGAGTCGATGGAAAAATTATCAAAGGTTCAGGAACTATCGACGAATCCACAATTACAGGCGAATCTCTCCCAGTCCTAAAAAATATTGAAAACAGAGTTTTATCTGGAACTCTATTAATTGACGGATATTTAGAAATTGAAGTTTTAAAAGATTACAAAAATTCACATATTGCAAAATTGGTAGGAATGCTCGAGGAGGCTATGAATAGCAAACCGAATATTGAAAACCTAGCTAATAAACTGTCAGGTCAATTCTCCATTACAATTTTAACACTTTCACTTTTAACTTTTTTAGGTTGGGCTATTTTTGGTGATGATTTGAGTTTTGCATTTATAACCGCTGTTTCAGTTCTGATAATTGCTTGTCCGTGTGCTTTAGCTTTAGCAACTCCGATTGCAACTTTGGTAGGTTTAAATTTAGGAACAAAAAAAGGGATTCTATTTAAAGAAGCTAAATTTTTGGAAACGATGGCAAAAGCTGATATTTTGGCTATTGATAAAACTGGAACAATTACAAATGGAAAACCAAAAGTTACCGATTTTCAGAAATTTCAGGATTTTTCAGAGGATAGACTTTTTTCACTTCTTAAACTTTCAAATCACCCAATTTCAAAAGGTGTCTTAGAATATTTAGGAGAAAAAAATCAGGTTAAACTTTCAGAAGTTAAAACTATTCCAGCCCGTGGAGTTGTTGCAAAATATCAGAATATCCAAATATTAGGAGGAAATGCTGAACTTTTATTAGAAAATGGAGTTTCAAATATTCCAAAGATTGAGACCTCATCTTCAACTTTCTACTATTCTGAAAATGGAATTATCAAAGCTCTATTTCTACTTGAAGACACATTACGAAATGATGCAAAAATTGGAATTGAAAAAATTCAGAAACTTGGAATTGAAATCACTATTTTAAGTGGAGATACAAAAAAATCAGTTTCTAAAATTGCCGATGAGGTTCAAATTGAGAATTGGAAATCTGACTTAAAACCTCAAGACAAGTTAAATTGGATAAAAGAGAATCAGAAAAAAGGTAAAGTTGTCGTGATGGTTGGGGACGGAGTTAATGATATTTTAGCTTTAGCTTCTGCGGATATTGGGATTGCGATGGGAAGTGGAACTGATATTGCAATGGAGGTTGGAGATATTGTCTTACAAAGAGATTCAATAAATTCACTTTTTGATAGTTTTCAAATTTCCAAAAGAACTTTCAAACTGATAAAACAGAATCTAAGCCTATCTTTAATTTATAACTCAATTACAATTCCGATTGCAATTGCTGGTTTTGTGATTCCTTTAATTGCGAGTATTTCTATGAGTTTTTCAAGTATTTTAGTTGTTCTAAACTCTATGCGAATTCAGAAAAACAAGAAACTAACTAAATAGAAAAAATTAGTAAGTCCCAATATTGATATAATTTTAGAAAAGATAATAAATGAATTATGATGTAATTGTGGTTGGAGGCGGACATTCAGGAATTGAAGCCTCTTTAGTTAGTGCGAGAATGGGAATGAAAACTATTCTGATTTCTATGTTATCTGAAAATATCGGTGCGACAAGTTGCAACCCTGCAATCGGAGGATTAGCAAAAGGTCATCTTGTAAAAGAGATTGATGCTTTGGGCGGTGAAATGGGAAAAATTACCGATAAAACAGGGATTCAATTTCGGATTTTAAACGAGAATAAAGGTCCTGCGGTTAGGGGAACTCGAGCCCAAATTGATATGGATAGATATAAGGTTGAGATTCGGACGGTTTGCTTGAATACTAAAAATCTAGATATTGCTCAAGATACGGTGACCGAAATTATCACAAAAAATAAAATAGCAAAAGGTGTCAAAACAGAATTAGGTATAGAATATTTTGCTAAAAAAGTAATTATTACCGCGGGAACTTTTCTAAATGGAACAATTCATATTGGAGAAACTCAACTTTCAGCGGGAAGATATGGAGAATTTTCAGCACCTCATCTTGGCGATAACTTAAAAGATTTAGGTTTTAATGTTGGCAGATTGAAAACTGGAACGACTGCAAGAGTTGATGCAAGTTCGATAGATTTTTCAGTAATGGAACAGCAAGGTGGCGATGAGGTTCCAATTCCATTTAGCTTTTCTACTAATCGTGAAAATTTCAAGAATATCAAACAGCTACCCTGTTATGTAGCTTATACAAATCCTGAAACTCATAATATTATTGAATCCAATTTCTACCGAGCCCCACTTTTTACAGGTCAAATTGCGGGAGTTGGTCCAAGATATTGCCCAAGTATCGAGGATAAAATTGATAGATTCCGTGATAGAGAAAGACATCACCTTTTTATCGAACCCCAAACAATCGAAGCAACTGAATATTATGTAAATGGAATGAGTACCTCACTTCCTCCAGAAGTTCAAAGAGATATGATTCACTCCGTCAAAGGTTTAGAAAATGCTAGAATTGTAAGATATGGCTATGCGATTGAATATGATTATATTGACCCCACAGAATTGACTCACACTTTAGAAACTAAAAAAATTCAGAATCTATATTTGGCGGGACAAATTAATGGAACGACAGGCTATGAAGAAGCAGGAGCTCAAGGTTTGATGGCGGGGATAAATGCGAGTTTGTCAATTCAAGAAAAAGAACCTCTTATTTTTCGTCGCGATGAATCTTACATCGGAGTTTTAATCGATGATTTAGTTACAAAAGGAACTAAAGAGCCTTACAGAATGTTCACTTCTCGAGCTGAATATCGATTACTTCTAAGAGAGGATAATGCTCATATCAGACTTTCAAAATATGGTTTTGAGTTAGGTTTAATTTCTGAAGAGTTTCATCAAAGTGTGCAAAAGCTTGAAAATGATATTGAAACTGAACTTGAAAACTTGCAAAATCAGTTTTTAACTCCATCAAAAGAGACTTTAGCATTTTTGGAAAAAATCGGGCAGGATAAAATCAAAGATAGAATCTCATATTTGAGAATTATTGGGCGAAAAGATTTTACAATTCAGAATCTTGAAGAGTTGATACCAACATATTCTACATTCACAAAAGAACTAAAAGAGCAGATTATAATTGAAGCAAAATATTTTAATTATATTCACAAACAAAAAGAGCAAATTCGTAAAATGAAAAATATGTTAAAAACAAAAATACCTCAAGATTTTGATTTTCGTAGAGTTTCAGGTTTGAGTAATGAGATTGTGGAAAAATTGGAAAAATTCAATCCGCCAAATTTACAATCTGCTAGTCAAATTCAAGGAATGACTCCTGCGGGACTTGATATTTTGCAAATCTACCTCAAACTTTAATTTATTCAATTGTTTCAAAACGAATATGAGAAATGTTACTTTTATTAGTTCTCCCATATTCGTTCTAAACGATAGGAAAATTAAGATTTTAAGGCTAGTTTCTGAATCTGAATTAGTTTTTGTCTAACAATTTCTATATGTCCTTTGACTCGAACATTTTTCCAACCGTGAGCAATTTTCCCGTCAGGTGAAATTATGTAAGTTGAGCGAATAACTCCCTCATATTCTCTACCAAAATTTCTTTTAACCCCCCAAGCTTCGTAGAGTTTCAAAGCCTCTTTATCCATATCAGAAAGTAAAGAAATTTTCAATTCATACTCTTTGATAAATTCGCGATGTTTATCAGGAGAGTCTGGAGAAACTCCAATAATTGTAGCATTAAGTTTTTTGAACTCTCTAAACTCGTTTGTAAAATCACAAGCTTCAGTTGTGCAACCTGCCGTATTATCTTTTGGATAGAAATATAAAATTATCCAATCGCCTAAAATATCTCTTAGGCAGAGCTCAACATTATCTGAATTTGGTAAGCAAAAAAGTGGTGCTTGAATATTATTTGCAATCATAATATCTCCTTTACTCTGCCAACTTGTCCATCGGATAGTTTGACTTTGATTCCGTGTGGGTGAAATGCTGAATTTGTAAGAATTCTTTGAACTGTTCCTAAAGTGAGAGTTCCACTTCTTTGATTCTGTTTCAAAACAATATTTACAGAAGACCCAATTTGGATATTTGCTCGGTTTTGTCCATTCATCTATCTACCTTTGAAACATAAGCTCGATATTCCCGAGTTCGTTTCTTTTTCTCTTTTTTCATTTGTGGAATATCTTCAGGAGTTGTATTTAAAGTTGAAGTTTTCACTGAACTAATTTCTGAAGTTTCTATCTTTTCAGATTTAAAACTTAGAACTTCTTTGATAAAAGATATGTGATAAAGAAAAATAGCTTTAAACAGAGTTGTAACTTTAGTTTTTCGATTTTCGCTTGTATCCAAAATTGAAAGGATAAAACCGTTGCCATCTTCATAGTTTTTTGGTTGAAAAGTGATTTGAATAGGTTTGAGAGTTCTAACCATATTCATAGTTGCTTTGTAATCTTTCGGATTTAAGTCAATAAAAATATCACCATCTTTTTCCTCTTTTTTCATAGAGTTATGAAGAAGATGTAAAGTATCTTTGTAAATAGATTTATTCCAAGATATTTTACCGTTTGAGAATTTGAAATTTCTCTCTTTATTTAATAAAGGTGATTCCGCTTCAATTTTAACTGCTTCAACCATTTTTAAAAAACGGTTTTTTCCACCAAAGCTTGTAGCCGAAGATAGGAATTCAGTATAAAGATTTTCTTGTTGTTCTTTTGTTAATTTTTTAAAGTTCATTAATTTCCATATTTTTATTTTTAAAGTTCGCTAATAAAAACCAAAGTAACACCATCTAAATAGGGTTTGATTTTTGCAAGTGCTTGTATTGTAGCTTTGTGCGGATGCCCAATTGCTATCGCTGTACCATATTTCTTGGCTCTGGCTATTGCTTTTTTGAGTTGAATAATTATTTTTGATACCTCTAATTTATTATCAATAAAAATATTTCGCCTCATATATCGTAAGCCCAACTCTTTTGAAACTTTTCTAACAACACTTTTTGAAGTTGTAACACTATCCACAAATTGAATATGATTCTCTTTCAACACAGTTAAAAGAATTTTCATTGAAGTGTAGTCAGAGGTAAATTTACTTCCTGTGTGATTATTTGTAAATCTTAGATTTGGAAACTGTCGAATAATTTGCTGAACTCGATGTCTGATTTTTTCTTCACTATCACCAACATGTAAAGTATCAATCTCTTCATTTCTAAAACTGACTGCCTCAAGTGGAAAATGAACCATCGGAATTAGTTGTCTTTTTGCAAACTTAGATGTTTGTGGGTGATTCATATCAGAAGGAAAAAACGATAGAGTAATTGGTAAATTTAAAGCTCGTAATTTTCTAACTTGATATTTGAAAGCAACATCATCAATAATAATAGCTAATTTACCTTGATAATTATGATTTATTGTAGTTTCTGTCATTATAGGCTGTTCAATAATTGGAGTTATTTTAATTACATTAAGATGTTTTTCTTTTTCCTCCTGCTCCAAACTATTATGTAAATCTTTAATCTCAGAAAGATAATTATTTTCAAGCTCTAAATCTGCTGAAATATATTTTTCAAGCTCTTTAATTTCCATATTATTAGGATTTTGGTTCATATCTTGCTTATCTAACATTTTAACATCTGAAATATGAATATCATCAGTTCCTATGGTTGCATCGATGAGGTAGAATATAGATGCAACTGAAAAGAAAATAACAATTACCGCCAAACTAAGAAATATCTTTTGTGTTTTTATCTTTTTTGACATCTTTACCTACTGAGACTTCAACTTCTAATAAATCGATATTTAACTCTCTACTTTGGTCAGTTTTAATATTTATATCTTCCACTTTTAAATATCTTTGAATTACTTCAATCATATCTCGCCGTAAATCGTCCATAAAAGGAAAATTGGTATTTGTTCTTTCGTGAGCCAAAACAATTTTCAACCTTTCTCTAGCCTTATTTGCACTACTCTCCTCTTTTTTGCCAAACCATTTTTCAAATAAAGTCATTTATTTAAACCACCGTTTAAAAAGAGCTATAAATTTATTTTCAGGAGCTAAATCCATAAAAGGTACATCATTTCCTAAAATACGATTGACAATATTTTTTATTGCTTCGCCAGATTGAGTTCCTTTTTTTCTAATAACAGGTTCGCCTGTATTTGTAGAACTCACAACTGCCTCATCATCTGGAACAACTCCAATTAAAGGTAAGGCTAAAATGTTTGTAACATCTTGAATCGCTAACATATCTCCTTTTTCAACAAGTGCAGGTTTTAATCTATTAATAATGATATGTTTATCAACCTCATCTCCAGCTTGAGCTTTTAGAGATTTTGCATCGATAATTCCAATTACTCTATCAGCATCTCGAACTGAAGAAACTTCAGGAGTTGAAATAATGATAGCTCTATCAACAGCTAAAATTGCATGTTCAAATCCGCCCTCGATTCCTGCAGGTGAATCAATAATTACAAAATCAAATTCTTCTTTTAATTCAAATATAAGTTTTTTTACCTTATCTTTTTCTAATACAGTTTTATCTTTTGTTTGAGAAGCTGGTAAAAACGATAGATTTTTGCTAAATTTATCATTTATTAAAGCTTGAGGTAATTTACATTTTCCGTCCATAACATCTATGACATCATAAACAATTCTATTTTCAAGACCTAAAATCATATCAAGATTTCTCAGCCCAATATCAAAATCTACGGCAACTACTTTTTTGCCTGAATCAGCAAGTCCCACCGCAAGATTTGCACTAATTGTGGATTTTCCAACTCCACCTTTTCCACTTGTAACCGTTATGACAGTTCCCATTAATCCCCTTTATAAATTGCATAATTGAATTAATCCATTTTACAATAAGTTCTTTTTTTTTACAAATATATAAACTTGTTAATATTGCATTAATAAATATTAATTCTTTTTTTATTAATTTTTTCTTGAATCAATAACTAAAACAATGTGTTATAATTATTATAACAAAAAGGTGTTAAATGATTTGTGTGTATCAATTAGTCAAAAATGTAGTTAAGTGTAGAAATGAAAGAGAGAAAGAAGAAGTGCAAAAACATACATCTAATAATGAACCAATGAATTTCTTTTTGAATTCTATGAGCGATGAAACATACCTAGATATGATTCGAGAATATATACAATTTTTAATTGATGAAGATTACAAATATAGTGAGCAACTTGAAATGATTAATCTAAAATCTGCTAGAAATATTAAATACAATACTTACACAAATTTTGTTAAGCGGTTTATTTTAGAAACTCCTAGGAATCTTTTTCAAAATAGAGAATCTAAACTTTATCAAGAGCAGTCAAACTTTGTTTCGCAACAAGAAGATAGTAAATCTTATAATAATTTTGAAAATCAATATCAATCTCAAAATACACACACTGAACAAAAAATATTGCATTCTGATAAGCTAGAAATTAACACACATAACAAAAAAGGTAAGGCAAAGACAAATATGAAACAAGAAGTAAAAAATACTTTTGAAAGCTCATCGATAGAAAAAACAAGCCCTGTTGCTCCTTTGAGAAGAAATAATTTAAATACAAAGCCCCGTGAAAATATAAGTTTTCAACACGAAGCTATGCCTAATGTAGATGAGCTATATTAGTTAGAAAACCAATTTTTAGGTTTAAGAACCACTTTCTAGATAGTCTCGAAGTTCTTTTCCGATTTTTGGGTGTTTTAGCTTTTTAATAGCAGTTGCTTCAATTTGTCGCACTCGTTCTCGAGTAATTCCTAAAGCTTTTCCAATTTCTTCAAGAGTTCTTTCACTTTCATCGTCCATCAAACCAAATCGCATATTGATAACAGCTCGTTCTCGGTCGTTCAACTTATCCACAACCAACTCGATTTGTTCTCGTAAATCATCTTTTAAGATTAAATCAATTTGGCTAATTGTGTCTTTGTCTTCGATTGTATCTCCAACTTTACCCTCTTCATCAGAACCAATAGGAGAATCAAGGCTGACAGGTTCATTTGTGATTTTGATGATATTTTTGATTTTATCTTCAGGCAAACCAATCTGTTCAGCAATAAATTTTGTTGATGGCTCTTTACCATATTCTTGAGAAAAGTTTCGTTTGATTTTATGAATCTTATTAATAGTTTCAATCATATGAATTGGGATTCTGATAGTTCGAGCTTGGTCAGCAATTGCTCGGCTAATCGCTTGTCGAATCCACCAAGTTGCATAAGTTGAAAACTTGTAACCTTTTTTATATTCAAATTTATCAACAGCTTTCATTAAACCAATATTTCCCTCTTGAATTAAATCAAGGAAAGGTAATCCACGGTTTGTATATCTTTTTGCAATCGAAACAACCAATCTCAAGTTACTCACCGCCATATGGGTTTTTGCTTTATCTGAAATTGTCTTACCCCGTTTAATTTGATCAACAATTAAAGCTAATTCTTCAACTTCTAAATTGAAGCTTTTCTTACTCGCCTCTTTTGTTGAAAACAATTTTTTAATTTCAACATAAGTTGAAACCATAGTTGCCTCAGGAACTCTTCCCATAATATCATCTTTAGTTAAATTGATAATATTTGATAAGATTTTTCTGTGATTTTCTTTTAAGGCATCGTTAAAAAGTGAGAGTTTATATTCAAGTCTTTTTAACTCTTTTTCAAATCCTGAATCATTCTTAATAGAGTTTTCCATAGATTTAACAAGCTCATTTATCAATTTACTTGTTGGTCCAAGTCCTAGAAGTTTTTCTTTTAAAATAGACTTTTTATACGAAATATCTAAATGATATATCACATAATTTACATCGGTAGCATCTCCTTCAGGCTCATCTTTTTCAGTAGATTTTAACCACTCTTTTTTTGCCTTTTCAAGTGCCTTAAAGCTTTCCATAACTTTTTTCACTCGAACTTCACTACTAATAATTTTTTGCTGTTTCTTTTTTTCTTTCTCTTTTTCTAATTCTTCGGGAGATAATTCAGCTAAGGCATTTTCATCAAGAGGCTCTTCAGTATTTTCATCGTCAAAACTTCTAAAAAGCTCTTTTACCCGTCTTTCTCGATTTATTAAAGGCTCTTTGTAATCTAAAATAAAATCGATGAGGTATGGAACAGATGAAATGGCATCAAGAATAATATCCTCTCCAGATTCAATCTGTTTTGCAAGTTCAATTTCGTCCTCTTTTGACAGTAAATCAGTTTGTCCCATCTCTCGTAAATACATTCTTACAGGGCTATCACTTCTTGACCACTCTAAAAGCTCTCTCTCTTTCATAATATTAAAAGATTCTTCAATCGCTTTTAAATACTGTTTTTGTCGAGCAATCTCTAATTCGTGAGCTTCAGTTTCATTTTGTTTTTTTGTAAATTGATAAGATGTGAAAATACACTTTGATTTTTTAGTTAAAATTTTAATTAATACTTTTGCCTGAGACATTGAGGGTTGTCTATCTAATACAGAAGCAACAGAATCAAAAGTTAAACATTCAAAACTATTGTCTTTTTTCTCTTTTATTAGAATTTCAACTTGTTCAGAAAATTCTTTTGCAGTCATTTTTAAATCCAATTTGTTAGTTTATAAAATAATGAAATATAAGTTTTTGTTTGATTTGTAGTTTAAATCTGTTTCATATAGTAATATGAAATATAGAAGATTATATAAATAAGTTGGTTGCGAGAACAGGATTTGAACCTATGACCTACGGGTTATGAGCCCGTCGAGCTACCGTACTGCTCTATCTCGCGACCGAAAATAAAAAAAGATGGCTGGGGCACAAGGATTCGAACCTTGGAATGCTAGAACCAAAATCTAGTGCCTTACCACTTGGCGATGCCCCAACTCTTTTGTTGGCGGAATTATAATAAGTTTTTTAGGCTTTGTCAAGGGCTTTCGCTAAATGACTTTAAATTTGAACAATTCTTAGAACTGAAAAATCATATATCTACGACAAATAGGGAGTTTTCTTTTAGTTGAGATTTATATTCTAATTGTTTTTTGCATTCAAGTAATCCTAAATATGAAATTTATAATTATGTGATTTGATTGAGGAGCTTTATCTCCTTTTTTTTAGATTTTTCAAATATAATATAATATCAAAGAAAAAATATTTTAATTTATTGAAAGGTTTAGAATGGAAAGAAAGGCAATTTACAAACAAGTTTCTCCGAATATAGTCAAGACATTTGTTTTGATTTTTATTGGAATGGCTTTTATGAACTCAATTATTTTTGGAATTACAGAATATAGAGATTCAAAAAAGTTAATATTACGAGATTTCAAATATATTTCAATTTCTGTCAATCGGGCTTTATCCGAAGCAATGTGGAAAAATAATAGTTTGGTGATGAAAGAGATTGTTAATGAACTCTTATACAATTACAATATTTCCGCAGTTCAAGTTATAAATGCTGAAACCAATTTTATTGAAGAATTTAAAGTTAAGAATGGTAGGAAAAGTTCAATTTCATATTCTTCATCTCTAATTTATACTTACGACGGAAAGCGAGTTAAAGTTGGCGAACTATTTATTTATACAGATACCGTTGCCATTTTTCATCGAGCAAAAAAAACTCTCGGTTTAATTATTTTTAAAACTTTACTTGAGGTTTTTGTAGTTTTTATTCTGCTTTTTTGGGCTTTTAAAAAACTTTTTACAGAATATCTGTCAGATATTGAGACCACAATTCAAAATAAGAATTATATTCCTCTAGATTTAGATAGAAAAAATTCTCTACCTCTTCTAGAAAGAGCTTTTAGAGATGTTCTCAACCGTTTCTTTGATTTATATTTTAAGAAAAATAAACAATCTGATGAGGCCACAAAAAAGATTCTTGAATTGAAAAAAACTGAATCAAAAGATATTCACGAAATTATGCCACAACAAAATATTGTAGAAACAACAAACTCCAATCAAATCTTAGATTTTCTAAATCCAAATATTGATTTTTTCAGAAAATATTTTCAGGGAGTTTTTATATATTCTCAAGCAAATCACCAAGGTTTAGGCGATATTTATCTTTTTATTGAAGTTGCTAAAACTCGAGAGATTCTACTTCTAGTTATAGACTATGGAACAGAAATAAATCCTATTGAACTTTCAATTATTTTAAAAGATATTGAAAAAGAGTTGATGCTAAAATATAATGTAAATAATCGACTTTTCGCTTTAGGCAAAATATTAGATTTTATAGACAAAAAAGTAAAAAGTAAATTTAGTGAAAATGGAATCGATACGAAAAAATTGCAATTTCAAGGTTTAGCTTTACATTATGATAAAATTAATCAAAAAATCGAATATTCAACAAAAGGGATTCTTCTTTTAAAAGAAAAAGATAATAAATTCTTGACTTATAATGATTTGGGATTATCTAACGATATGTTAATGCAACACAAACAAACTGGGGAAGTTCGCCGAGAGCATCAATTCGATGTTCAAACTGGGGAACATCTCTATATTGTTACAGATGGAATTCTGCAACAAGTAAAAAAAGATAAAGAGCGAGAAGTAATTGGAAGCCGTGGATTGATGGAAATCATCAAAACAATATCTGATACTCCTTTTGATTCTCAAGAAACTCTATTAAAAGATGAGTTCGCAAAAATAAAAGGTGATAAACCTCAATCTGATAATATTACATTTATCGGTTTAAATTTCTAGGAGGAAAAAAATGAGCAAAATTGTGATTTTAAATGCAAAAGGTGGAGTGGGCAAATCTACAATTTCAATGCAGGTCGTCGTTCCATATCTATATATCAGAAATGGAAATAAAGTAATAAATTACTACGAATTTGACGACGAAAATGAGGATAGCAAATCTTTTATTAATTCAAAACTTGTTAATCCAAGCCAAATTAAAGTAACAGATAGCAACCTACGAGATGTTGTTACAGATATTATGTTGCAAGATGAATCAATTTGTATCGATGTTGGAGCTAATAAAACTACTACTTATTTTATCAATTCATTAATTGATAGCGGAATGATTGATGCTGTCGATTTAATTATTATCCCTTTAGCCGATGGCGAACTTGATTCAATAAATGCTATTGAGCTTTATTACAAAATTAAAGAGTCAAAAAGTGAAGTGAAAATTATCTTTGTCTTAAATAGATATAACGAACTTCGAGATTTGAATTCACAATTTGATATTTTCTTAGGGGACACCCGAGGATTTTTTGACTCTCAAGGTTTTATAGAGAATGTTCTTGAACAAGATAGAAACTATGTAACTCTAGCAGATAGCGATGCTATTAAATATTGTCGAAGTTTTGGAACAACAGTTTGGGAACTTGCAAATTTGGATAGAGACCTAGCTGGACAACTTCGTGAAGCTATTCGAGAACGACGAGATAAGCAAGAAATCAAACTGCTTAGCTTTAAAAAAGCTTTAAAAGGTGATTGCGAACTTTTTAACCGCAAAAATCTTGATGTAATATTTGAAAGGTTTGATAATCTTTTAAATTAAATATAAATTCTAGAAAATCTTCGGATCAAGCCCGAAGACTTTCTATTGAACCAAGTATATTTATAGAGAGGAAAAAAGATAAAATCTATACAAATTCAATCAGTCCAAAATAAATTTATTGTATTATTATAATATATAAAGCAAATATTTAAAATATTTGGAAATGTTATAAAGGAAAAATAATATGGATTCTTTAGAGATTATCGGCGGAAACAATCTTTCTGGAGAAGTGCAAATTTCAGGTTCAAAGAATTCGGCACTTCCACTAATTGCATCAATAATTCTCTCAAAAAAGAGTGTAAAAATTCACAATATCCCTGATGTGGTAGATATTAAAACTTTAATAAAGTTATTAAAAATATTAGGTGCTGAAGAAAAATTCAGCTCAAATACTCTTGAAATTAATACTATAAAAATTAATAAAACAGTTGCAACCTATGATATAGTAAAAACTATGAGAGCCTCAATTCTAGTTTTAGGCCCACTTTTAGCAAGGTTTGGGCATTGCCAAGTTTCCCTACCAGGTGGTTGTGCAATCGGTTCGCGACCCGTTGATTTACATTTAAAAGCATTGCGAAAAATGGGGGCAAATATTGAAATTAAAAACGGCTATATTCAGGCCTCTGTGGAAAATGGTTTAAAAGGTGGAGATATTAAGTTTGAGAAAAAAACTGTTACAGGCACTGAAAATCTAGTGATGGCTGGAGCTTTAGCACACGGAACGACAATTCTCAGAAATTGTGCCACAGAACCTGAAGTCATTCAACTTTGTGAAGTTATAAAAAATGCAGGAGTTGAAATTGATGGAATTGGAACTGAAACTATAAAAATCATAGGAACTAGTGGAAAACTGTTAAATATGGAAGATATTGAAGTTATTCCCGATAGAATCGAGGCTGGAACTTATCTTTGTGCTGGAGCTATTACAAACAGTGAAATAAAATTAACTTCTGTCGAACCAAAACACATTAAATCAATCTTAGATAAGCTGAAAGAAATGGGCTTCACATTTAAAATTACAGCTCAAGAAATTACCATTTTTCCAACCTCTAACATTCTACCTGTAAATTTAATTACAGCGGAATACCCACTGTTTCCTACGGATATTCAAGCTCAATTTACAGCTTTAGCAACCCAGTCAAATGGAAAAAGCACAATCGAAGAACGGCTGTTTGAAAACCGTTTTATGCATGTAAATGAACTGGAAAGATTGGGAGCAAGTATCAAGATTGATAAAAATATTGTAGAAATTTCAGGCAAAACTGAACTTTTTGGGGCTGATGTTATGGCAACTGACTTACGAGCAAGTAGTGCTTTAGTCTTGGCGGGATTAATTGCCAATGGCAAAACAACTATTCACAGAATATACCATTTAGATAGAGGTTATGAAAATCTTGATGAAAAACTAAATAAGCTCGGAGCTAATGTTAAAAGAGTTAAACTAACTAAATAAGAGAATTGATAAGCAGAACAAGTAAGGTAGTTGCTCTGTGTCAAGCACGAAGATGATGAATGTTCATTGTTCATTATTTGTGCTTGACTCGATAATCTTTATTTTTAGGCTGTTATCTTCAATTCATTTGGGAGAACTAATATTGACTATTTAATTTGAAAGTAGTATAATTACATTTCTAAAAATTGCGCTCGTAGCTCAGGGGATAGAGTATCGGTTTGCGGTACCGTTGGTCAGGGGTTCGAATCCCTTCGGGCGCACCACTTTTATTTTTCAGTTCTCTGAAAAGTCAATTTCTTGATATTAAAAATATCTAATATTTTTGTATATATTCCAAAAGTTGGCGAAATTGAATTAATCAACATTTTAAGTAATATTCCAAAATATATTTTTATATTTCCTTTTATATTTGCAATTTTTAAAGTGAAATAATGTAAAGATAGAAAAGAGAAAATTAATATTTCCGCAATCAAAATCTGAACAAAACTACCTAAAATTAAAGTGTAAATTACAAATATTGAACCCCAAAACCAATCTAAAATATGTAAATATCGAAAAAATATATTCCAAGTATCTGTCAATTTAATTTTTATATATTTTGGAAAAAGTAAATCACCGATGAACCATCGTGAAGTTTGCGGAACAGTTTGAAAAAAGTTTTGAGGAACTGTGGAAAAATCAAAATATGGAATTGGTTGAGGTCGAAATCCATTTAAATATAAATTGTAACCAAAAACCAAATCTTCAGTAATTGTGGTTTCGCAAAAAATATATTTTTGAAAAACAGTTGATTTTATAAAAAGTCCGTGTCCGACTAAATATCCAAAATCTGAATTTAATAGAGTTGGAATCTCAAAAGCCAAAACTCTACGACTCTGAAAAATAGCCGTAGCTTTTCCAAAAAAACTATTTTCATAAAATTTCTCGGTAAAAAGAGTCGGCATTTGCAAAACCTCATCGACCGCCATTTTTTCAACAAATTCAATACCTCGAAAATCTGGACGAGAATCAATGTCAAAAATTGCAAAATATCCATCAGTTGTAATTTTCCGAATGGCAAAATTTAATTGAGTTGCTTTAAAACCTGTCAGATTTGGAGAGTGAATTATCTGAAAATCTGTTTGAGATTCTAGAATTTCAAGAGTTCGACAATCTTTATTAAACTTTTCTTTTTCTGTTGTTATAAAAATTGGTGAAAACTTGGACTTTTTCCAAAACAACAAAGCTTCAACTAAAGATTTTTCTTCACAAAATACAGGAATAAGTATAGTTACACTATTTTGAATATTATAATTTCCTAGATTAGGAGCTTTTTTCAAAAAATGTATCGATTTTACAATTCCTGTAATCTGCTGAAATACTCTAACTGCAAAATAAATTAAAATTATATTTATCAATTTATCTTTTTTTTATGACTCTTGATATTATCTTCTTAATTTTACCATCTTGAAACTCAATTGTTAAAAAAGTCTGCTTTCCGCCCGAGTCAATATCAATGATTATGCCACAGCCAAATTTCATATGTTCAACTCTATTTCCAATATTGAATGCTCTGCTTTCCTCTTTTTTCTTGATGTTTTTTGTATCTCGTTCAGGTTCAAATTTCCTACTTAATAAATTTGCTTCGTACAAATATTGGCTAAGCATTACCTCTTGTCTTTTGCCGTAAAGAGTTCTGAAATTTGTTGAAGTTAAATATAAATGTTCTTTAGCTCTTGTAAAAGCAACATAAGCTAATCGTCGCTCTTCTTCGCTATCTGCATTATTGTAGCTTGGTAAAAACCCGTGATTTAATCCGATAACAAAAACGTGCTTGAACTCTAAACCTTTACTTAGATGAATTGAGACTAAAGAAATCTTTCTGTCTATTTTGTCTTCTTTTCTATCATCTTCATTAATTGAATACAAGTTAATAAAAGTATCGATTGTGCCCTGCTTCTCTTTAAAAAACCTATTCATTAAAACATAAAAGGCATCTATATTTTCAAGTTTGGTTTTCATCAATTCCGTAGATTTATTAGCACTTTGCATTTTCAGTAGTTTTTTACGATACTTTTCCTTTATTTCAAAAATATCTTCAAAAACTTCTGCTAGATTCGTGAGGTCAGGTTTAAGGTCTTGAAAAAACTGGTCTATCTTTTCAACCAAAATTGTAAAATATCGCGACCTTGTTTTAAAAAAGTATTTGAGATTCATAGTTTTTAAGGTTTCATAAAGTGATATATTTCTATCTAGGCTTTCTTCTAAAACAATATTAATGGATTGTTCGCCAATTCCTTGGGTTTGCTCAAGAATAGTGAAGAAGAAATTATTATTATCTGGGTCGATTAAAACATTTAAATATTTAATAACTTCTTGAACTTCAGGTTTTGTGTAGGTGGTTTTTGTCCCTTTTATCGAATATTGAATCTGCTTACTTTTAAGAGCATTCTCAATATGAAAGCTTAAAGCATTGACCCGATATAAGATTGCAATTTCACTTGGAGGAGCAATTTTATTAGAGATAAGATGTTGAATTTTAGAAACTACAAATTCAGCTTCTTGCATATCATCAGCAAAAGTTTTCAGTTCGATAGATTCACCAGCTCCATTATTTGCAATAATATTTTTTTCTCGTCGAAAAACATTTTTTGAAATAAGATGATTTGATGCTGAAATAATTTGAGAGGTTGAGCGATAATTTCTATTTAAAGTAATGATTTGAACATTAGGAAAAGCTTCATCAAAATTTAAAATATTTTCAATTTCTGCACCTCTCCAGCCGTAAATAGACTGGTCATCATCGCCGACTACAAAAATATTATTTGTTTCAGGTTTTAGAAGCAGTTTAACAGTTTCGTACTGAACAACATTTGTATCTTGAAATTCATCAATCATAATATATTGAAATTGTTGGCTATACTCCGCTCTCAAATCTGGAAACTCTTTCAATAATTTATAAGTTAAAATTTGTAAATCATCTAAATCGATGAGGTTTCTTTCCAGTAAGACTTTATCATATTCTCTATAAACTTTAAAAACTATCTGAATATCTTTATTAGTAATATCCACTTTATCAGTTTCAAAGCTTTGAATATTGGCATTTTTAAGATGTGAAATTCTTTTAATTGCCTCTTCAACTCCTAAATTAATTGCAAATCCATCATTTTCTATTATTTTTATAATAATATTCTTAATCTCATTTGCTTCAACAATTCTAAAATGCTTTGTTCTATTTTTAAGCAGATGGAAATGCTTAGTTAAAAAGAAATGCCCAAATTTATGAAAAGTTCCAATAAATGGGGGTTTGATATTTACATTTAATTTTGCACTAATTCTTTGTAGAATTTCGTGAGATGCTTTATTTGTAAAAGTCATCAACAAAATATTTTCAGGCTTCACACCATTTTCAATTAAGTGAAACACTCTTGAAACTATTGTCGTAGTTTTTCCTGTTCCAGCTCCTGCCAAAACCAAGGTCGGTCCATCTATTCTTTTTACTGCTTTTAACTGTTCGTCATTTAAATTTTCTAGATAATCATTCATTCTTTAATTATAGCTAATTATTGCTATCAATCTTAACATTGAGACCTTTAAAATTATTTTTCATATATTCACAAGTCTTATTGCTCTCTAAAAGGTGGTAAATTTGACTTTCTAATTCATATTGCAAAGCCATTTTTATAGCAGGGTGGCTAACTTGAAAATAGATATAACCATTTTTAAAATATACTTCTCTAATATTTTTGACAAGAACCTCTTCTAAATGTTCGTAAATAAAGTCAAAACACCTATAATTAGATAATTTTTTTAACTGGGGGATTTCATAAACTTTATGAATAATTTTTTTTATATTATAAATCATATTCTGATTTTATCAACTTTTACACTGTTTGCAATATCTGGTTGCGGATATAAAGCTCCTCCAAAATATATGGGTACAGAAAAGGCAAAATAATGAATTACGATTATTTAATAGTTGGGTCGGGAATTGCGGGTTTATATGCCTCCTTGAATATTCCCAAAACTAAGAAAGTGCTAGTTTTATCAAAAAGTATGCCGTGGGAATCGAACAGCTTTTTAGCTCAAGGTGGAATTAGTGTAGCTAAAAATGAATCTGATAAATCTCAACATATTCAAGATACTTTTCAGGCGGGTGTTTTTGCTTGTAATGAAAAATCAGTAGAAACTATGGTTTCTGATGGTGTTGAGATTGTTCAAGATTTGATAGATTTGGGTTTGGAGTTTGACAAAGATAAAAATGGAAACCTACTTTATACAAAAGAGGGAGCTCACTCTACAAATCGGGTTTTACATTTAGGTGGAGATGCGACGGGAAGATATATTCACTCATTTTTATTAGAAAAAGCACCTCATCAGATTTTGGATAATGTTTCGGTAACGGATATTTTGATTGAAGATAATATTGCTTACGGTGTAACTATTTTTGAAAACGGTAAATTGAGAAATATCTACTCAAAAAACATAATTTTAGCATCGGGTGGAATTGGGGATATATACAAATATAGCACAAACTCAAAAGCTATTTCAGGAGATATTCAAGGAATTGCAGTTGAAAAAGGTTTGAAACTTGAAAATATGGAAATGCTTCAGTTTCACCCAACCGCAGTAATTACAAAACACAATGAAACCAAACTTTTAAGCGAGGCTTTACGGGGCGAGGGGGCTTATATCGTAGATGAGAAAGGGGAACGATTCCTTTTCAAATATGATAAACGGGGTGAATTAGCTTCGCGAGATATTGTGAGCCAAGCAATTTTCAAACATAATCAGAAAACTTTTCTATCAATTTCTCATTTTGATAAAGAGTGGTTTTTGGCTAGATTTCCGACAATTTCAAAGTTTTTAGAGGGTCGAGGTTTTGAATTAACAAAAGATTTAATTCCAATATCTCCAGCTTTCCATTACACAATTGGCGGAATCAAAACAGATATAAACGGTCAAGTTGGAAAATTCAAAAATCTATATGCGATTGGTGAAGTTGCTTCAACTGGAGTTCACGGAGCAAATAGACTTGCAAGTAATTCACTTTTAGAAGCTTTAGTTTTTTCCAAACGAGCTGTTAAAAAATCCTTAGAAAATAATTTTGAGTTTAGTTTTAAAAGCTTTTCTGTAAAATATGAGGAAGTTGTAAAAAGTGGCGATGAGGTTTTAAAAACTGAACTTCAAAATTTAATGTGGCAAAATGTGTCAATCGAAAGAGATGAGAAAAATATGAAAATCACCTTAAATCGAATTGATGAAATGCTGAAATTGGATATTGGACGGATTTTCACACTTCAACTTCTTACCGCTAAAATTGTTGTGAATTCAGCAATTCAAAATCGAGAATCAAAAGGTGTCCATTTTCGGGTGGATATAAAATAAAGGAAAAAAATGACAAATTGTTCTCAAGTTCCACAGGTCAGAATCGATTTTATGAATCAAGTTCATTGCGAAGAACTCACTTTAGTTGAAAATTTAAATCAGCTTGTTCAAGAGAGCCTAACTCTAGGAGAAATTCATTCTGAAATTGATGAAAAATTACAAGCTTGGATTTCTCATACCGCAGAACATTTTGAACGAGAAAATAAATATATGCGAGAGTACAAGTTTCCCGCTTACATTATGCACTCTGGCGAACACGAACAAGCTTTACGAAATATGAAGCTTCTTCAAATTTCTTGGAAAAAAGATAAAGATTTAGCAAAACTGAATCAATATATTAATCAATCTTGGAGACCTTGGTTTGGGCAACATATTTCTACAATGGATACAATGACTGCAAATTTTTTAAGTCAATTTAATATTTAATTATTTTTGCTCGACAGAATTTAGTTCTCGTGCTTGACACGGGAATATTAAAAGCATTATGTTTAATTTAAAAACCAGCGAGAAATTTGCTGTAAAACTTTTTGTAAATAAGAAAGAGTTATTATATTTTATAATATTTATTTTTCTAATTCTTACCTCATCAATATATTTCAAATATTTGGAATTTCAAGAATTTACAAAATTTAAGACGACATCTCAAAACCTATTTATAGAATCTCAATACATTAAAAAGAACTATTTTGTTTTTAAACTGAAAACTGAAAATGATTTTACTTTTTACTCAACTTCACGAGAAAAACTTAGAAATTTACAAGGCTATACAATTCAAGCAGATATTAAGATTCCAAAAGATTTTTCTTTTAAAGATTATGTATCTGGCGGATATTTAAGTATCAGCAATATATCTTTAGTTTCTCAAAAAATTACACGATACAAATATCTAGAGTATTTTCAAGATATTCATAAAAATCCAAAAATAGCAGAATTTTATGCCACTCTATTTCTTGCTACTCCCATTTCAAAAACTTTAAGAGATGACTTATCAAGATTAGGAATTAGTCATTTAGCTGTTTTGAGTGGATTCCACATCAGTTTTATTATTGCATCGATTCTATTCTTTTCTGTACTTTTATATAAACCAATTCATCATCGTTTTTTTCCTTACAGAAATTTTTTCCGTGATACTGGAATTATTGCATCTCTTCTCATTTCAGTATATTTAATATTTTTAGGAGTTCCCTCTTCTTTTCTTAGGGCGGTTGCAATGTTTTCAATCGGTTTTTTTCTATTTGATAGAAATATTCTCAAAGGATTATTTGAAACTCTATTTTTAGCTATCCTTATTTTAATTGCATTTATGCCACATCTCATATTTTCTATTGGATTTTGGTTTTCTGTTTCTGGAGTATTTTATATTTTTCTCTATATTAAATATACGGACTTCCCTTTGTTGATTGATATTTTTCTAATTAATATTTGGGTTTTTATCGCTATGATTCCTATCGTCCATCTGATTTTTCCAAACTTCTATTTTCTACAACTTCTTTCGCCAATTTGGACGATACTTTTTTCTATCTTTTATCCTCTTTCAGCTTTAATTCACTTCTTAAATCTCGGTAATCTTTTTGATGAGGTGCTTTTGCAATTTCTAAATTTAGAGTTTGGCATTAAATATCAGTTTTATACCCCGATTTGGTTTTTTGTCAGCTATACAATTCTATCACTCTATTTTGCTGTAAAGAAATTAAAGTAGCTCTCCGTGTCAAGTAGGAATAATCTCTATTTAGTCAGTCCAAAATCTTAATGTATAATATCTCTTAAAAAATGGATAAATAAGTATGTGCGGAATCGTCGGATATTTAGGAAAAAATAGTAGCAAAGAAATTTTATTAGATGGTTTAAAAGAGTTAGAATATCGTGGATATGATTCTGCGGGTATTACAATTCTTGAAAAAGATAATTTTACAATGTTTAAATCAGTTGGAAAATTAAATAATTTGATTCAGAAAAGTCAAGATTTTGAGACAAAAGAGTTTTCGATTGGGATTGGACATACTCGCTGGGCAACACACGGAAAGCCAACTGAAAATAATGCTCACCCACATCAAGGCGAATTCACTCATATTGTTCATAATGGAATTATCGAAAACTATCAAGAACTCAAAGATATGCTTTTAAAAAAAGATTACAAATTTTCAAGTCAAACTGATACCGAAGTTATCGTACATCTTTTTGAGGAAAATTTAAAATCGATTGAAAAACCATTTTCCGCATTTAGCAAAACCATTTTAGATTTAAAAGGGGCTTATGCTCTTTTGCTAATAAAAAAAGATGAACCTCATCGAATATATTTCGTCAAAGAGGGAAGTCCGCTAATTTTAGGGACAAATGAAAATGGAGAACAGTTTTTCTCATCTTCAGATACTCCGCTAATTGGAAAAGTTGAAAAAGTCATATATTTGCAAGATGGCGAGTTTGGATATGTTGAAAATGGAAAAATCAAACTTTTTGCTGAAAATGGTGAGAAAATTGAAAAAAAATATTCAACTCTCCCAGAAAGTAAAGATTTAGCCCAAAAAGATGGTTACCGTTTCTTTATGGAAAAAGAGATTTACGAACAATCTCAAGTAGTTTCAGATTCTTTAATGGGTCGGGTCTTGGATAATAGAATTTATTTCGATGAGGTCAATTCAGATTTTTTTAACGGAATAAATGAAGTGAAACTTTGTGCTTGTGGAACTAGCTACCATACAGCTCTCGCTTCAAGTTACCTTTTTGAACGAATCTCAAAAATTAAAGTTTCAGTGGAGTTCGGGAGTGAGTTCAGATATCGAGACCCGCTTTTAACAAAAGATACTCTTTTTATCTCAATTAGCCAAAGTGGAGAAACCGCCGATACTTTAGCCTCTCTGAAAATGGCAAAAAAAGCTGGTTTGAAAACTTTAGCAATTTGTAATGTTGATAATAGCTCGATTGTCAGAATGTCTGATAGTTCAATTTTGACACGGGCAGGAATTGAGAAAGGTGTAGCTTCTACAAAAGCCTTTGCAACTCAAATGGTGGTTTTGAATATGCTTTCACTTTATATCGCCCAAATTAAAGATAGTATTTCAGCAGACAAATTAGAAAACGAGATTTCAGTTCTTCGCGAAATTCCTAACTCACTTATTGTAACTCCAAAACTTCACGAAAAAATCAAAAGATTAAGTAAAAGGTATTTGCACGGACACGGTTTCTTTTTTATCGGTCGCGATATTTTCTACCCTTTAGCTTTAGAGGGAGCTTTGAAACTTAAAGAGATTTCTTATCTACATTCTGAAGGTTATCCAGCTGGTGAAATGAAGCACGGACCAATCGCTTTAGCCGACCCTGAACTTTTTACAATCGCACTTCTACCTGAAAATATGTTGTATGAAAAAACCAAAAGCAATATCGAAGAGTTAGGAGCTAGAGATTCTACAATTTGTGTAATCAGTCCTAAACCATTTGAGTTGGCTGATGATTTTATTCAAACCTCATCGCAAAATCATTATATTTTAGAATTTTTTGAGATGATGATTGT
>Ga0256826_1000538_pt1 | contig 22978 bp, 20 predicted proteins | sample CV79metaG_FD_185975 | JGI IMG/M metagenome (GOLD analysis project Ga0256826, IMG submission 185975) | Hydrothermal vent microbial communities from East Pacific Rise, Pacific Ocean - CV79 | ecosystem: Environmental > Aquatic > Marine > Hydrothermal vents | place: Pacific Ocean: East Pacific Rise...
TCATAACATTTTGCTGAACGGCGTTTGCTTGACTCATTGCATACGAACCTGATTGAGCTAAAATATTGTGTTTTGCAAATGTTGCTGACTCTGCTGCAAAATCTACATCACGAATTTGTGACTCTGCTGCTGTAACATTTACTTGTGTAACTGAAATATTTCTTACAGTTGACTCTAGTTTATTTTGAGCCGCACCCATTGTCGCACGTAGTCCGTCAATCGCTTTAATAGCTGTATCCATCGTAGTGATTGCAAGCTCTGCATCTACCTGAGTACTTACTATAATACCACCTGCCGATTTTCCAGCCATCGCCTCAACATCAGCTGACCCAATAGCAACTGCCTGTGTTTCGTTATTATATGCACCAACATGAAATTTAAAAGTACCATTTCCAGCTGAACCACTCTGACCATTTAAAAGGTGAACACCATTAAATTTAGTAGTAGCTGCGATATCACTCGCTTCTGCTAAAAGTGCTTGTACCTCTTTAGAGATATATCCACGTGAATCACTATCTTGAGTATCATTGGCTGCTTGAGTCGCTAGAACTCTAACTCTTTTCATAATGTTTCCGTACTCTTCCATAGCGCCATCAGCCGTTTGGATAAGTCCAATACCATCGTTGGCGTTTCTAATCGCTTGACCTAAACCTTGAGACTGTGCTGAAAGTTTATTTGCTATTGAAAGACCTGCTGCATCATCTGCTGATTTGTTAATTCTTAGACCTGAACTTAAAGCATTTAAACTTTTATCTAGTCCAATATTATTCATTGTCGCGTTTCTGTGTGCGTTCATCGCACCAATATTTGTGTTAATTCTAAAGCCCATAATAAATCCTTTTTTGGTGAAAACCTTTCGTTTTCTGCTTTTTTTTATTCTGACTTCCTTGTCAATATACACTACATCGGCCACTCAGAAAATTTCTGTAATTTATAGAACTTTTCTATCGTTTAATTTTATTTAGATACACTTTCGCAATAAAAAAGCAACTATAACTTCCATATATAGGAAAAGAAATTGAATTTAATTATCGTTGAGTCACCGGCAAAAGCCAAGACAATAAAAAATTTTTTAGGCAAAGGTTACGAAGTAATTGCGTCTAAAGGTCATATTCGTGATTTACCAAAATCTCGTTTTGGAATTACTGTTGATGAGGAAACAAACCACCTCATACCAACCTATTCTGTAGCAAAAGAGAATGCTCCTACCGTTAAGGAGATAAAAGCTCTTGCAAAAAAAGCTGACACTATCTATATCGCAACCGATGAGGATCGCGAGGGTGAGGCTATTGGGTGGCATATTGCCCATGCTATAAAAAAGGATCCTGAAGAACTACCTCGTATTGTTTTTCATGAGATTACTAAAACAGCTATCAAACATGCCTTAGAGTCTGCTCGTAAAATAGATATGGACATGGTAAATGCTCAACAAGCCCGTCGTATGCTTGACCGTGTTGTTGGGTATAAGCTCTCTCCTCTTCTTGCTTCAAAGATACAAAAAGGCCTCTCAGGTGGTCGTGTCCAATCATCTACTCTTAAACTAGTAGTAGAGAGAGAACGAGAGATTAAAGCTTTTATCCCTGTTGAGTATTGGTCTATTGATACTGTATTTAAAAAAGATATTGATGCTACTCTTATTGTTGGAGACTCTAACAAATTGACTAAAATGTCTATTGAGAACAAAGAGAGTGCGGAGACAATTTTATCAAGTATAAACGCCGATACTTTCGTTATTTCAAAACTTGAGAAAAAGCAGAGAAAGACATCTACACCTCCACCTTTTATGACGTCTACACTTCAACAAACAGCATCTAGCAAACTTGGTTTTACTCCTAAAAAAACTATGATGGTTGCACAGTCACTCTATGAGGGTGTTAAAACGCCAGATGGAACTTCTGGAGTTATTACATACATGAGAACAGACTCACTAAACCTTGCCACTGAGGCTGTTGGTGCAGTTCGTGGTGTAATTGAAAACAGATTTGGAACAAAATACTTACCAAAAGAAGCAAAAACATATAATAAAAAATCAAAAAATGCTCAAGAGGCTCACGAGGCTATTCGCCCTACTATGCTTCACTTTACACCAGAAGTTGCACAGAGCTTTTTAAAAGCAGATGAGATTAAACTTTATCGTCTTATTTATGAGCGTTTTATGGCTTGTCAGATGGAAGATGCACTTTTTGAACAACAAAGTATTATTTTTAAAGGTGAGAACAACTCCTACAGAGCGAGTGGTAGAAAACTACTTTTTGATGGTTTTTATGCTGTTACAGGAACTGATGATAAAGACAAACTACTTCCTACTCTTAAAGAGGGTGATAAAGCTGAAATTCAGACTATAAAGCCTGAACAACACTTTACAGAGCCACCACCACGTTATAGTGAAGCATCTTTAATCAAAAAACTTGAGTCTGAAGGTGTTGGTCGTCCATCTACTTATGCTCCAACTATAGCAACTCTAAGTGGTCGTACTTATGTAACTATTGAAAAAAAGCAGATTGTACCAACTGAAATGGCGTTTACTGTTACAAAAATTTTAGAAGAGAATTTTGCTAACATTGTTGACATCTCTTTTACTGCAAATATGGAAGATAAACTTGATGAAGTTTCGGAAGGTAAAGTAGACTGGCAGAAACTTTTAAGTGATTTTTATTTCCCTTTTATGGAGCAAGTTGCTGCTGGAAAAGAGAATATTGTTTCACTTAAACTTGCTAAACCACTTGGTCGTACTTGTCCAAAGTGTGGTGAGAGTGAACTTCTTCTGCGTTCTGGAAGATTTGGTAACTTTATAGCTTGTAGTGGTTTTCCCAAATGTAAATACACAGAACAGTGTGATGCAGAAGGCAACAAAGTAGAAGTTAAAATAGAGACTTCAGATGAAAAATGTGAAAAATGTGGTAGCGAAATGATTGTTAAAAATGGTCGTAACGGCAAATTTTTAGCATGTTCAAACTATCCAGATTGTAAAAGTACAAAAAGCATGGAGTCAGAGAGTAAAGTATCAGAGATACCTTGTCCTGATTGTGGAGGAAAACTTCTTTGGAAACAGTCACGCCGTGGTGCATTCTGGGGATGTGAAAAGTATCCAGACTGTAAATTTATCTCTAAATTTGAACCAACTACTATAAAATGTAAAGAAGAAGAGTGTGAAGGTGTTGTCGCTGAACGTACATACAGAAATAAAGAAGTTTATGAGTGTGTAAAATGTAAAGCACGAACACCAAGAGAAGAGAAAACAGAAGAAAAATAGATGAAAATAGGAATTATTTCAGACACTCACTCTAAAGTTAAACGTGCAAAAGAGTCTTTAAAGATGCTTTTGCAAAATGGCGCAGAATTTATAATTCATGCAGGTGATGTTTGTGAATATGAGACATTAGAACTCCTTAAAAACTGTGGTAAACGCTATGTTGTAGTCTACGGAAATAATGATGCTCACTTGGTTGAGTACCATAACAACTATAACCTAGTTCAAGAACCACACTACTTTAAACTAGCCGATACAAAATTTAAACTTATGCATCTTCCTTTTTATATGAATCCCGATGCCGAAATAGTTATTTTTGGTCACACACATGAATTTCACTCTGAATTTAATGAAGGAACCCTTTTTTTAAATCCAGGAGAAAACTGTGCAAGAAACAAACCTCTCTCTGAGTCTGTTATGCTAGAAATTCAAGAAGAAAAGTTTTTAGTTACCTACTACTCACGAGCTAAAAAGAGTGATATTTATGAGAGTGAATTTTTTAGTTATACAAGGAAAACAAAATGAGTGAAAAAATTTTCTTATGCTCAATATGCAATATAAACAGTGGAACTTGTAAAGAGGATTGTAAATTTTGTTCTCAAAGTGTTAGATACAAAGCTGATATTGAAAGATATAAACAAAAACCAATAGATGAAATTTTAGAAGAAGCAAAAACTGCTCAAAACAATGGAGCCCTTGGATTTTGTCTTGTTACTGCAGATAAAGGGCTTACACAAAAAAGTTTGGCGTTTGTATGTGAAGTTGCAAAAGCAGTAAGTAGTGTTGCCCCTAAACTACGTCTTATTGCTTGTAACGGTACAGCAACTTTAGAGCAACTTTTAGTCTTAAAAGAGAGTGGTATAAAAGCATATAATCATAATTTAGAGACAAGTGAGCATTTTTACAAAGAGATCTGCACAACACATCCATGGAGCGAACGTTATGAGACTTGTCAAAATGTAAACGCCGCAGGTATGGTTCTAATAAGTGGTGGTATTTTTGGACTTGGAGAGACACAAGAAGATAGAGTTTCAATGCTAAAGTCCCTCGCTTCACTAAACCCTACTTCTGTTCCTATAAATTTTTACCATCACAATGAAGCACTAGAGCTTCAACCAAATAGCTTACATGTTGATGAAGCTCTTCAACTCATAAAACTTACAAGAGAGACTATTCCAAATGCACAAAGAATTATGGTTGCAGGAGGAAGAGAACTCATGTTTGGTGAGAGACAAAAAGAGATTTTTCAAAATGGTGCAAACTCTATTGTTATAGGAAACTATCTTACTACTACTGGAAGGGTGATGAGTAAAGATTTAGATATGCTTAAATCATTAAACCTTGAAGTAGCAAACAAAGTTAACTAGGCAAAATATGGAGAATGTTATTCTTATCGTCACCATTGCTTTAATCGTAATATTTTCTCCATTTTTTGCTAAACTCCTTAAACTACCAACAACACCCATAGAGATAATTTTAGGCTCTATCTTTGCATATTTTGGTTTCTTACATAATGAACACCTTTTTGAAGTAGTCGCTGAGATGGGATTTTTATACCTCATGTTTATTGCGGGAACCGAAATAAACCTCAAAAATGTTCTTAAAACGCCATCTAGCATGATGAAACGTGTACTTCTATACTTACTTATTTTATATATACTCTCTATTAGTTTTTCTCTCTATTTTGATTTAGGGAAAATTTTTATGGTTCTTCTTCCACTTATATCTGTTGGGCTTGTAGCTACTTTATCTAAAGAGTATGGTAAAACCTCTTGGCTACTCCTTTCTATGACTGCTGGAGGAATTGGCGAGGTTGTAAGCATTGTTTTTTTAACGATTACTTCTGCGACATTAAAATTTGGTTTTGGACTAAAACTCTTTCAAACTATTATGGCACTTATTGCTTTTCTTCTCTTTATGTTTCTACTCTTTAGGTCTATTCAACTTCTTTTTTGGTGGTATCCTAAAGTTTCTGTACTTCTTATGCCTCACGAAGATAATAAAGAGCAAGACATAAGACTCTCTATGGGAATTTTTGCTCTTCTTATAGGTGCTATGTTTTACCTAAAATTAGAACTTGCTTTTGGAGCTTTTTTAGCAGGCATATTTATTCCTACATTCTTTGAGCATAAACATGAGCTACCTGAAAAACTTGCTTCTTATGGTTTTGGCTTTTTAATTCCTATATTTTTTATTCATATTGGAAGTTCTTTTAACCTTGAAGCCTTAAGTATAGATGGACTTATTGTGACTGCACTTGTTATGTCTGTTGCAATGATTTTAATGAGACTTGTAGCATCCCTTGTATTTGTAAAAGAGTTAGGGTTTATTGATTCTATTTTAATGGGGCTTAGTCACTCTATGCCACTTACTCTCCTTATAGCGATGGCAACACTTGCCTACCATGCAGACTCTATAGATTCACTCCATTACTATGCATTTATTTTAGCAGCACTGATACAAGTTATAGTTGTTATGATTACAATTAAACTTATAAATAACTATAAGTTAGAAAAAAAGGGCAAAAAACTTTCGGTATAATGCTTATAACTACATATAGTTTTAATCTAAGGAGCATAGATGAGTCGTTCAGTTTTATTACAACTTGCTCGTGACTCTATTGAAGAGGTTCTTGAAGCTAGACGAACTATAGACATTAACTCTTTACTTCAAGAGCATCCGCTACTGAATGAACCTATACCAAGCAGAGTAAATATTTATTTGAACAAAAAATTAAGAGGAAGTTATGCAGAAGATGCTAATTCACTTATTGAAGGTATTATTTTAAATGCTAAAAAATCTGCTTTTGAAGACTCCTCTTTCTCTCCTATCTCAACATCACAATACCTAAGTTGTGAAATTGAAATAGTTTTAGAGACAAAAGAGGGTCTTATTAGTGAAAAAGATGCACCTATAATTGAGGAAACATCTTCAAATACTAGCCTAAACGCTCTGGAAAATTTACCATAAACTTCTTTAATTTAGGTGCGATAATTACCTGACAATAACCTTGTGACGAGTTTTGGTTATAATAATTCTGATGATACTCTTCAGCAGGATAAACCTCTTCTAAAGGGCTAACCTCTGTTACTATTTTTTCACTAAAATCTTTTTGTGCTCTCATAATAGACTCTTGAATAATCTCTTTTTCAAGCTCACTTGAATAGTAAATTACAGAACGATATTGTGTTCCTTTATCAGCACCCTGAGCATTAAGTGTAGTGGGGTCATGTACTACAAAAAATATTTCTAATAAATTTGCTAAAGAGACTTTATCTTCATCATATACTATATCAATAATTTCAGCATGGCCACTCACTCCTGTGCATATATTTTCATAAGTTGGGTTAGGTCTATGTCCCCCTGTATATCCACTTTTAACACTACTTACACCTTTTACATTTAAAAACACTGCTTCGGTGCACCAAAAACAACCACCGCCTAAAACCAATCTCTTATTTTGCATAATTAAACCTACTTTTTTATAAATTATAGTAAGATTATTACACAATTGTCTTGTAATTATTCAAGCCAAACTCTTTAGAGCTAAAAATTAAGTATTTTTTATACTATAATTTATCTCAACTATTTAAAATAGGAACAACTTATGAAATATTTTCTACTCTTTTTTCTCTCTCTTACAGTAACTTTAAGTGCTTTTAATGAGTTTAAATATATTCAACCTCTCTCTGTTGAAAAGCATCCAAATGCACAAATAAAACCCTCTTCTGCTCTCAACTTAGAACCAAAAAAAGAGAAAAAAACTCATATAAACAACTATGTAAAGCCTCCAGTTAACGACAGAGATAAAGATGGAGTAGAAGACTCACTTGATATGTGCCTCAACACACATACTTTTTTTCAAGTCGACAAAAATGGTTGTCCAGAGTCTGTTTTAATTGATATAGAGCTTAAAAAAAGTAGATACAGTGTTCCAAAAGAGAGTGCTCTTCGTCTAAAAAAACTCACTAGTTTTCTAAAAATGAACAAAAATTATCAAGTAATTATTTATGGTTACACAGATAACATAGGTGATGATGCAAGAAATAAAAAACTCTCCTATACACTTGCTAATAAAATAAAAAAGAGTCTTATGAAAAATGGCATAAGCTCAACAAAACTGACTTCTATTGGAAAAGGGGAAAAGTTTCCAATAGCAGACAATATAACAAAAGCAGGTAGAGATAAAAATCTTCGTGTAGAAATAGAATTAATTAAATAAGGATACAAATGAAAAAATACTCAAAATACTTAATTATAAGTGCTTTACTCTTAAACATAACACTTCATGCAGCTCAAGAGGATGTAATTATAAAAATGCCTAAGGTTCCAGAAGTTCCAAAAGTTGAAGCTGTTGTTCCTAAGGTTTTAATAGAGTATCAAGATGCTTCTGCAAAAACTAATGATGAAATTATAAAAGAAGCAACTACAAAGAAACCTGTTAGGTTTAGTCATAATGTAGCACCTGTTCTCTTTGAAAAGAAAAGCTCAGATAGTAGTTCAACAGAAGTTGGTGATGTCTCAAATGGTAGAGTTAGTGCCTATTTACATACAAAATATGCTGAAGTAAAAAGTGTTAAAGAGCAGCTAGAAAAAGCAGGATTTGAAATTTTAAGTACTTTTAAAGTAGACAAAAAAGGTTTTGCAACTTCTATAGTTTTTACGAATGAGGCTATAAAGAAGGCAGCTGCAAAAGAGAACAGAGGTTTTGCAAGTTCATTAAGAGTAACTGTTGACAAGAAAAACAAACTTGTTAGCATCTCAAACCCTATCTACCTTATGAAAGCATTTATGCAAGATGAGTACAACCAAGAGTTAGCACAAAAAACTTTAGTATCACTCCGTGAAAATTTTAGTGACTTAAAAAACTCTACTGAAGTAATTAAATTTAGAGTATTAGAGCGTTTCCAGTTCATGGAAGGTATGCCAAAATATAACGATATGATAACAATTAAAAAAGCAAAAAATGCTACTCTTCTTAAAAAAGCAAAAAAGAGTAAAAAAGTTGTTTACCAAATTCAACTCGCAAATGGAAGTACTGTTATTGGTGTAAAACTAGGAAAAAGAACAACTAAATTTGTTAAAAAAACTGGTTATCAAAATGCTGGTCTTCTCCCTTATCCTGTACTTATTGAAAACGGAAAAGCAAGTATTATGGATCCAAAATACTATATAGCTGTTATGTACCCTATGTTAAAAATGTCACAATTTATGACTATTTCTACAGTACCTGGAGCAATTAACAAAGATATAGATAGAATCTTTCGTTAACTCTTACCTCTTTGTAGAAGTGCTTCATACATTTTTTTCATGTATGGCGTTTCTACTTTAAAGTGCTCTCCTTTTTTCACTATATAAGCACTCAAACTCTCTAATTCACTCTCTCTATTATTTTTAAAATCTAAATACATTGAACTGTTCGAATCATAAGGAACCTTGCTTATACTTTGCAATGCATTTTCTACTTCTCCCTCTACATCTACTCCTAAAGCTTTGGCAACTTCAGCTATCTCTTGTAAAACACTCAATGCTTCTGCTCTATAATACTCATTTATATATCCCATACTCTTCTCATAGAATGTTGTCAGTGTAGCAAACGCCGATATAAATATATATTTTTTCCAAATTGCCTCTTTAATATTTTCTGGTGTTTTAACCCTTAAATCAGCCTCGATAAATAAGCTTTTTACTCTTTTACTCGCCTCTTTTTCTCCCCCAAATATGGCAGAAAAAACTTTTCCTTTTTTACGAATAGTTCCCGATTTTTCTATATGTGAAAGTATATAAATAGCCGCATCTAAAACTACTGAACTACTCATAGATTTTAAAAGTTCTCCATTTTCAACTCCATTAGAAAAGCTAAGCAGAACGGTTTTTTCGTCTATATGCGATTGTACTTTTTTATAAGATTCCTTAAGACTATAACTTTTTACACAAAAAAGAACTATATCAAAATATCCATCTATACTCTCTAGTGTTCTAACATCAAGCTTTTTATTCCAAATCACTTCATCTTCAATAATTTCTAAACCACTATTTTGAATTTTTTGAAGATGCTCTCCTCTAGCAAAACCAACAATTTCATGCGAAGTTTTTGAAAGTGATGCAGCTAAATACCCACCTACCCCACCAAGTCCTATAACTGCAACTCTCATGTTTACCACCTCTGTATATAAGTAGTATATAATAACACATATAAAGGAGTTTCATGCCACGTATTGATAGTGAAAAGTTTTACACTTCAGCAATTGAGAAACACGGTACAACTGCTAAAGGAGTAAACTGGGCATCTAAAGAGAACCAACATATTCGTTTTGCAGAGTTACTTAAACTTCTTCCAAGTAAATTACACAATGTAACTTTTGTTGATGCAGGGTGCGGATTTGGTGACTTATATCTATATATGAAAAAGAGAAAGAGACTTCCAAAGAAATATATTGGTATTGATTCACTTACAGATATGTACTCCATTGCTTCACAAAACACAGCACAGGAGATACTCATAGCTGATATATGCAAGGAGACTCTTCCAAACGCCGACTATTATGTATGTAGTGGAGCGCTCAATGTATTAACAAAATTTGAGACTCATCAATTTATAAGAAACTGCTACAACTCCTCTAAACAAGGTTTTATTTTTAATATTCTCTTTGGAGATAAAGAGAGTGAAACATATAACTATATGAATGCTAAAGAGATAAGCCAAATAGCCAAAGAGTTAAATGTACGAGAGCTTCTCTTTAGAGGGGATTACTTAGAAAATGATATGACGGTAGGTTTTTTCAAATAATGTGTGCTATATTTGGAATAATAGGGGAATATGATGAAGGTGTAGCAAAATATGCTCTTTCACGTTTATCACATAGAGGTCCTGACTACTGTGGGATTATACAACAACATAATCTCTTTTTTGCTCACCAACGATTAAGTATAGTAGATACAGATGAACGTTCAAATCAACCTTTTAAACATAAAAATAAACTTCTCTCTTTTAATGGTGAAATATATAATTTCAAAGAGTTAAAAAAAGAGTTGAATTTTAATTTTAAAACACAAAGTGACAGTGAAGTTATACTCGCTGCTTATGAAAAATGGGGCTTGGCGTTTGTCCAACATGTTAGAGGAATGTTTGCTATAGCCATTATGGATGGAGATGTTCTCTATCTATTTCGTGATAGACTTGGAAAAAAACCTCTCTATTTTATGCATGATAACTCTTTTAGATTTGCATCAGAAATAAAAGCCTTAACACCTTTTTTAAAAAAGAATATTATGAACAATGATGCTCTACTTAGTTATCTTACCTATTTAGCACCAACTCCACCTCATACATTTTACAAAGGAATTAACAAACTAGCCGCAGGCGAATACCTCACTTACAAAAATGGTACTGTTAAAATTTCTCGATATTTTGACCTACTTAATGCAGAACCAAATATTATTACAGATGAAAGAGAAGCTATTTATACTATAGAAAAGATTTTAGATGAGTCTATATCCATGCGGTTAAATAGTGATGTCCCAATAGCCGCGCTTCTATCAGGAGGAGTAGATAGTGCAACTATAAATGCCTATGCACTCAAACAAGGTAAAAAACTCGATACATATACATTAGGTTATGAAGAGTTTGCTAAGTATGATGAAAGAGCAAACGCCAAAGAGAGTGCAAGTTTTTTAGGAGTTAAAAATACAGAAGTTGTAATTAACCAAGCAGATTTTATAGCAACAAGTGAAAAAGTTTTTGAGACAATGGATGAACCACTCAATGACCCAGCAGCAATTCCTCTTTATTTATTATTTCAACAGATAAAAAAAGATGGCTATAAAGTAGTTATGAGTGGAGAGGGAAGTGATGAACTTTTTTTAGGATATAGACAATATTTTGAATATTTAGACATAGAACAAGCAGCAAGCCTTGCTCATAAGAATTGGCTAAAAAAATATTTTCGCTCTAATTTTTCTATGAACCGAGAGTGGGAATGGTATAAAAGAATTTTTGATGATACACTTCTTTTTCGTAGCTCTGGAGAAAAATTTACAGATTTACAAAAAAACAGACTTCTAAGAAGAAATATTAAAGATAATGAATCTCTACAATATATTCAATCCTACAGAGACAGATTTATAAATTCTAATCATACAGATAACAGTACTTGGTATAGTTATATTGACTTAAATATATTTCAAGCTGAACACTTCTTAGCAAAACTAGACAGAGTTAGTATGGCTCACTCAATAGAATCAAGAACTCCTTTTTTAGACCATAAACTTGCTAGTGCTATTTTTTCTTTAGACCCAAAACTTAGATACCAAAGTAACATTACAAAATCCCTATTAAAAAATATCACAAAATCGTTACTAAATGAGAGTATATTGACACGAAAGAAAAAGGGTTTCTCAAATCCCTATATGGAGTACTTAATTAATAGTGGAAAAATAGAACTTATCACAAAAGTGAATAAAAAAAGTGGCCTATTTAAGCAAGATGAGCTTGATATGTATATAAAAAGAGCTTCAAATGGTAGTTTTAAACAGCATCTATGGGGTCTATATGTACTCTCATACTGGATGAATGTAAATTTAATGTAAAATATGTGTTACTTTTATACTTAAGACAAAAAATAGCAGTAAATTTATCACATATTTAACAATAATAATTAAGATAACTTTACATTAACTACTAAAAGAGTAAATCCCTATAAACAGCACTTCTATGAATAAATCACACTTATGTGATAGCTATAATAAACAATAACATAAGTGATTCTTATTATATAAAGAAGTTAAACATTTTATTTACTTATATTAGATAAAAATGTTCAGTTACGCTTAATATAATAAATTGTAATATTTTCGAAGTCCGAAAGTCAGCAAAGATTTTCGAAATATAATTAAACCTAAGGGGATAAGATGAATATGAATCGTCGTAATGCACTAAAATTAGGAGCTGCAAGTGTTGCAGCAGCAGCCGTAGCAACTACAATGACTGGTTGTAATGCAGATGCAGCACCAGCAGCAGCTGGCGCAGCTAGTGGTAGAAAAGTACTTGGTAAACATCAAGTTGTTGTTATCGGTGGAGGCTTTGGTGGTCTTACTGTTGCTAAAGGTTTAAAGAAAAAAGATAGTAACTTTGATGTTCTTGTAATTGAAAAAAATGATACTTTTATGTCTTGTCCTTTCTCAAACACTTACCTTGGTAAACTAGAAGGTATCTCTCTTGGTACATTCGTATACGATTATGCACAACCTGTTTCTGCACATGGTTATGGCTTTTTACGTTCTGAAGTTGTTGGTATTGATAGAATGGCAAAAGAGATTCACACTGCTGCTGGTATTGTTCAGTATGATATTTTAGTATTATCTCCAGGTATTGATTACGACTATGAAGGTCAATTTCCAACTTTCTCAAAAGAGAAAATTGCTGATCTTAGAAGAAATGCTCCAGGTGCATTAATTCCAGGTAGCGAACACGTAATTTTAGAAAGAAATTTATCAGATATGGAAGATGGTGATGTTGTTATTACTGTTCCTTCAGGTAAATTCCGTTGTCCTCCAGCTCCATTCGAAAGAGCTTGTATGATTGCTACTTATATGAAAAAAGAAGATATTCAAGGTAAAGTTATTATCCTTAACCCTTCTAACAAAGTTGCTAAAGGTAAAGCATTTAAAGAAGCATGGTCTGAACTATATGGTGACAGAATAGTACATATGGAACACTGTAAAATTACAGATGTTGACACTAAAGGTAAATCTATCTCTTTTACTCAACAAGTTCCAACTGGTAAAAAAGATGAAGACGGTTTTGAAATCATGAAAGCTGTTAAAAAATCTCATAACTATGAAGTTCTTAACCTTATTCCAAACAACAAAGCAAACTCAGTTATCGCTATGTCTGGTTTAGCAACGACTAAAGACTCATTTGGTAAAGTACTTATGAACGGCTGTTCATTCCAAACTAAATCTGATGAAAATGTTTATGCTGTTGGTGATGTTGTTGGTCACGGTATCCCACCAAGTGGACAGACTGCTGTATGGGCTGGTCAACAATGTGTTGCTGAAATTGCACACCGTTTACATGGTAAAACTTATGTGTTACCAGTTAAAGCTGCTCCAGTTAAAGCTGGTAATGTATGTTTCTCGATGGTTAGTGATCAACCAGAAGAAGCAATTATGGTTACACACGACTTCTCTTGGACTGGTAAAACAATCAAAGGTAAAGGTCATGTTCCTAAAGCACCAAGTGGTAAATTCCGTTCAGGTTCTACTGCAAAAGCTACACACGACTGGTTCCGTGGTATCATGGGTGATCTTTTTAGCTAGGGATTACTTTTATAAAAGGGTTTATACCCTTTTATACTTTTTTAAAATAAGAGTTATGTACAAATAAGGGGAAATTTTGTACATAACTCTTATTTTAATTTAACAAGGATTTTTATGAACAGAAGAAACTTTCTAAGAATTGCAGGGGTTACTGGTGCATTAGTTGCTGTCTCTCCATCTACAATTACAGGAACACTTCAAGCAGATGATGGGACTCTATACAATGCATTTGAAAGAGTTCAGTTAGTTGATGCAGATGGTAAAGCTCTCAAAGCAAGTGCTTTGAAAAAAGAGACTAATTATGTTTTCAATTATCCACATAAAGGTACTCCCGCAATTATGCTTGACCTTGATGATGCTACAGAAAAAGATGTTAAGCTTATGTCAGAAGATGGTGAAGAGTACATATGGAAAAGTGGTGTTGGCACAAAAAGAACAATAGTAGCTTACTCAGCTATATGTTCTCATCAACTAGCACATCCAACTCCTAGTGACAGTTTTTTACAGTACTGTACAAAAGATAGAAAAACAATGGCTTTTGACCATGGTGGTGTGATGGTATGTTCATCACACTTATCATCTTTTGATGTTACTAAAGGGTGTAAAAATCTTTCAGGTCCAGCAGCACAACCTCTTGCTTCAATAGTACTTGAAATAGCTGAAGATGATACAATCTGGGCAGTTGCAGTACTTGGTGCAGATAAATTTCATGCATATTTTAGAGCATTTAAACCGGAATTTAAAAAGTTTTATGGCGGAAAAAGAAAAGCTAAGAAACGTGTTTCAGGAACTGCTTTAACTGTAACTTTAAATGAATACACAGAAGAGATTATTCAGTATTAATTAAGTATAATAAAAAATAATTATAATAAAAGAGGGAATATGAAAATAACAACAACACTATTATCAGCGCTTTTAGCTTCTTCACTAATGGGAAATGTAACAGAGCAGTCTAAACTTGCTTCTGACATGAGATCAATGCTTAGCTCTATTGTAGATATGCAAAGAGCCGGTTTTTACTCAAACAAAGCTGGTGTTATTGATGCTACAGAGAGATTAGTTAATAGTTTAGATTCACTTATTACTGCTGACCCTAAACTCTATCTTCCAAAAGATCAAAAAAATGCTGGTCAATTTGCTAAAAAGAGAGAAAAAATGATTAAGCTTTATGCTACTGACTTAATTGCATCAGTAAGAGCAGGAGATGTTCAAGAAGCTATTGAAGATTATTCTCAAATTCTTAGACAGTGCACATCATGTCACTCTCGTATTCGTAATAGAGTTTGGAAATAAAACTAAACTCTCTTCTAAAATAGGGTTTTACCCTATTTCTCTACTATACTTCTCATATAAACACATTTTATAATTACAAATTTATTTTTTCAAAAACTATATTATAAACTTTAGTTTTAATTAACATAACATATAGTAATATTAATTATAAGATATATAATTAAAGGTTTTATGTGAAAAAGATACTCATACTTGGAGGTGGTTTTGCAGGCATAGATGCAGCAATACACCTTAAAAAATTAAACTATAATGTAACATTAGTAAGTGACAGAGACTACTTTTTTATTTACCCTACTTCTATATGGGTACCAACAAGAGAGAGTGAATTTAAAGATGTATGTATAGATTTAAATGAGCTTCAAAAAGCACATGGATTTAAGTTAATTATAGATGGTGTGAAAAGCATTTCAGCAAAAGATAATAAGGTTACACTAAACAGCTCTATAGAGTTAGATGACTACGATTATCTAGTTGTTGCATTAGGTGCTTCTAAAATGCAGCATAAAGGTCTAAACAACACTCTCTCTATTTGCGGTGCACCAGAGCAATCTCTGCTTCTTAGAGATAAACTAGATGCTATCATATCAAAAAGAAGTGGTAATATATGTTTTGGTTTTGGTGGAAACCCAAAAGACACCTCTGCTGTACGTGGTGGTCCAGGATTTGAGCTTCTGTTTAATGTTCATAATTTACTAAAGAAAAAAGGCATTAGAGATAACTATAATTTAACTTTCTTTGCTCCTATGGCTGAACCAGGTAAACGCATGGGACCACAAGCTCTTACTATGATGGATACATTTTTTAAGAGATTAGATATTTCAACTCACTTTGGTAAAAAAATTAAAATGTTTAAAGAAGATGCTATTGTTTTTGAAGATGACACTCAACTAGAATCTGATTTTACAATGTTTATTCCCGCTGGTGATGGACATAGTGTTATAAAAGAGTCTGACCTACCAACAAATGAAGCTGGTTTTATAAAAACAGACAATTTCTCAAATGTAATATTTGACGATGAAACTATGCCACAAAATATATATGCTATTGGTGATGTAGCTTCTTTAGAGGGTTATGACTGGAGAGCTAAGCAAGGACATATTGCAGAAGTTATGGCAAAAAATGTTGCTCATAATATTCATCAAAAAGAAAATGGTAAAAATAGTTTTAAAGGTTATCATGAACATCTAAATATACTATGTATTATGGATAGTGGTGATGGCGCGGCGTTTGTATATAGAGATGAAAAGAGAGCTTTTATGTTTCCTATGCCTGTTATTGGGCACTGGCTAAAAAAAGGTTGGGGTCACTACTGTAGATACTCTAAACTTGGAAAGATTCCAAGAATACCGGGGATGTAAAATTCCCCTTCTCGCTAAGAAATTTTATCTTTCTCTTTTCTCTTTTGCTTCATTTTTAATTTTGCTAATTCACGCATATCTTCTGTCGTGTCACTTTCATCCATAATTTCAATGCCTAATATTGTTTCAACACAATCTTCTAATGTTACAATACCTTCTGTTTGATCATAGTTGTCCATAACTAAAAACATATGGTCTTTTTTAGTTATAAGTAAGTCTAATGCCTTTGAAACAGGAATATTCTCATTTATAGAAAAAATCTCTTTTTTTATAGAACCGATAGAGACACTATCATCAATAAGTGCTTGTTTAAATATTTTTTTAGTAAGAACTAAACCCGTAACATCTTCTATAGTACCTTTATAAATAGGGATTCTAGAAAATTTAAAAATAGCTAACTGTGTTTCAATAATCTCTTTAATCGTCATAGATTCATCAATAGCAAAAATAACACTTCTTGGTGTTAAAATTTCCCCTACTTTAATGTTATCAAGATTTAAAATATTCTCAATTACATCAGACTCTTTTTCATCTATCACCCCATCATCTTCACTTAAAAGCATACTCTCTAGTAACTCTTCTTTTGTTAGACTATTTGCATCACTTTTTCCATGCGAAATTTTATTTGTAACAAAAAGAGTTGTTAAAATTATTGGATAAGTTATCCATATAAATATTCTAATTACATATGCAGCAACTGGTGCTAAACTTTTCCAGTGAATAGCCCCTATAGTTTTTGGAATAATTTCAGAGAAAAAAAGTATTGCAAATGTTAAAATTATCGAAACATATACTACAGCATCGTTTCCAAAAATAAGAGAAGCTTGTGCACCAACAGCAGCAGCACCTAATGTGTTAGCAATAGTATTTAGTATTAAAATAGAAGCGATTGATTTGTTTATGTTCTCTTTGTGTAAGCGAAGTAGTTTTCCAACAGTTGGTCTCTCTTTTTCTAAAACAGCAACATAAGACATGTTGACAGAAAGTAGTACTGATTCCAAAATAGAGCATATAAAAGATACACCTACGGAGAGTACAAAAAATATTATTAGTAAATCCAAGTTTTACAAAATCCTTATAGTAAAATATATGTCGCTAGTCCTAAAAAACTAAAGAAACCAACAACATCTGTAACAGTTGTTAAAATAACTGTACTCCCTATAGCAGGGTCTATATCCATTTTTTTTAAAAAAAGAGGTATAACTGCCCCAAAAAAACCTGCCATAAAAAGATTTATCACCATGCTTAAGCCTATTACAAGACCTAGTAATGGTATTTCAAACCATAAAGCGGCAATTACTCCCATAATTATAGCAAATACAACGCCATTACCCAAAGAGATCGCAACTTCTTTTTTAATAATTCGCATTGCATCACCTTGAGAAATATCCCCTAGTGCTAATTGACGCACAACAACCGTTAAACTTTGAGTACCAGCATTTCCACCCATTGAAGCGACTATAGGCATTAAAACAGCAAGTGCCACCATACTCTCTAAAGTTTGAGCAAAAATTGCTATTACAAATGATGCGGCTATAGCTGTTACTAAATTAAGACTAAGCCATGTTGCACGTTTTCTACCAGCATTTAAAATTTCATCATCTTCTTCAGCTTCATCATCTAAACCTGCTAAATTATACATCTGCTCAGTTGCATGCTCATTTATAACATCATATATATCATCAGAAGTAACTCTTCCAACTAAGATACCATAAGCATTTACTATAGCTAAAACTGAAATATCATACTCTTCAAAAGTATGCACAATATCTTTTATATCGTCTCTATCTTGCCCTTTAATAGGCTCAAAACTCTCTGTACTTAAGTCGATATTTTCTATAATACTTTTAGAAAAATCAAATATGAGTAAGTCATCAAGTCCGACTGCATATTTTAGCTTGTTATCTTTATTTGTAATGAAAAGATTTTGAACATTCTCAATTTCATTCTCTTTTCTAAGTTTAGCAAATCTTTTTATTACATCTTGAACTATTTCGTCTTTATATGCAGTAAAAAGCTCAAGCTGCATATAAGAACCAGCTTCATTTTCATCGTAACTTTTTAATTTTGTAATCTCTTGTTTATGGTCATCATTAAGGGCTTCAAAAACTTCAAAAGCCTTTCCTTCATCCATCTCTTCAAGCTCTTGCATAAAATCGGTCTGATCATCAGACTCCAGTTCACTTACAGCATGAGAGAGTTCGTCTAGTGTTAAAGAGTCTACTACATCATCGAAAAGTCTATCAGGGAGAGCTAATGCAACATCACCAACAATATCACGAGGTATGAGTTTTACAGCTTTACTAAACTCACTATCATCTAATCGTTTTAAAATATTTGCAATTTCAGAGGGGTGAATCTCACTTATATCGTGAGAATTCAAATACTCTTGGAGGTTATACATAATTAAAGAAGTTACACTATTTACTAAAAATTACTAATGAATTTTATTTGCAATTTCATCAGTCAAATCTACATAAACCTTTGCATACATTCCTGGAAATATCATTTCACTTGTTTTTTCAAAGTGAACACGTATTTTAAATGTATGTGCCATTGGGTTTGCACTTGGTACTATCGCTTTTATATATCCTGAAGCTTTATAGTTTAATGAAGGTATTCTCATTTTAACTACTTTATTTCTTCTTACATATCTTAAATCAGATTCAGCTACTTCAGCTTCAATCTCTAAGTTATCCATATCAACTATAATCATTGCAAGCATTCCTGGAGCTACCATATCACCAACACGGATTCTTTTATCGACAATAATACCTCCATTTGGTGCTTGAACTTCAAGGTAACCCACTATTGAAGCGAACTGTTTTGTTTTTTGACTTGCTTCTTTTACTAAAACTTGTGCAGATTCTAGAGAAGCTGAAACATTATCTGTCATCTGTGTTAAGTCGTTCATCTCCATAGAGTAACCTTTTTTAGAAAAAAGTTTTCTATTTCTTTTGAGTTTTATTTTGTCTTTTTTAAGACCAATCATTCTGCTTTGGTATGCATCAACCATTAATTTAGCTTGTGCAAGTGCTAAGTCAGCTTGAGATTCCATAATATCAAATTCAGCAGACTCTAATTCAAAAAGTATATCTTCTCGTTCTACTCTATCACCAATTTCAAAATTTACTTTTTTTACATAACCGAGGTATCTCGCAGCTATCATCTTTTGATTATTTGAAATCACCGTTCCAGTTAAAACTAATTCACTCGAATAAAGGCTAGTAAGAGTAATAAATATAAGTAGTATATATTTCATATTTTAACTCCTACCAGTTACGTGTTTCTCTATGACACTTTATACACTGTCCCATAATTTTTGTATATGCTTGAACTGCTTGAACCGAATCTCCATCTTTAAATCTTTGAAGAATATCTAAAGATTTTTTATTGATTTTTTTAACAATTTTATTTGACATCTGAATTTTATTATTCATGTATCGTGTCATTAAATCTTCTTCTTCTACCTCTTCTAGTGGTGGCTGAACTTTTGCAATGGCGTTTCTTAATTTTGCAACACCAGCTTCCACAGTTTCATAATTATTATAGAAAAAACCACTCTGAATTACATTCATAGCATAAGCCATATCGTTCATATCTTTAATTCTGTCCATTTTCGTATATGGATCAGCTAAAAGAACACTACCAAACATTACTATCGTTAAAATTATTTTTTTCATCAACTTCCCTTTTCTCTTTTAAATCACTTTATAGTTGTGATAATTATATCTAAATTAACAGATAATCAAACAATTTTTTAAAGAGATGTGATATTTTTCCCATAACAATTTCTAATATTCCACAGATAGAATATTTCAGTATTAATTTATTTTAGATTAGCTACAATCTAGTTCGTATAAAATTAAAATTCAGGGGAAATATATGACAAAAAAATTAGTATTAAGTACAGTTGCTGCATTAGCTTTAACTACAACTTTATCAGCAGACTTTAGTTTTGGAGACATGTTTAAAGACATGAAAGATGGAATCACTTCAATGAGTAAAGATGCAAAAGAAGCATCACAATCAGCTGTAGACGGAACTGTTGAAGTTTCAAAAAGTGGAGAAAGAACTGTAACAGGTGTAAGTCACGATGCAAAAGACATGGGTGTAAAAGCTTCTGATGATCTTAAAACAAGTGAAATTGCAACTGTAAAAAGTGGTTCAGACACAACAACTGGTATCTCTAAAGATGTAAGAGATTCTACTATAGAAGTTGCTGAAGATTCTAAAGACTCTATTGCAAATACAACTAGAGATTTCAAAGACAGTTCAACAATGGCTACTAAAGATTTCAAAGATTCAACAGTTTCAGTATCACACGATGCAAACGATGCTACTAAATCAGTATCAAACAACTTAAATGACTCTACTAACACTATTTCTAATAATGTTAATGACTCAACTAAAACAACTTCTAATAACTTAAATGACTCTACTAAGTCAGTTTCAAGTAATATTAATGACTCTGCTAACACTGTTTCTAACAATGTTAATGATTCTACTAAAACTACTTCAAACAACTTCAATGATTCTACTAAGTCTGTTTCAAGTAACTTAAATGATTCTACTAACACTGTTTCAAACAATGTTAATGATTCTACTAAGTCTGTTTCTAACAACTTAAATGACTCAACTAACACTATTTCTAATAATGCTAATGATTCTACTAAAACAGTTTCTACAAATGCAAATGATTCAAGTAAGTCTGTTTCTAACAACTTAAATGACTCTACAAAAACTGTTTCAAACAATGCTAACGATTCTACTAAAACAGTTTCAAGTAATGTAAATGATTCAACTAAGTCAGTATCTAACAATGTTAATAGTGACGACTACAAAGACTACTTAAGACTAAAAGCTAAATACGAAAAATCTTCACTGTAATTTCAGCTTTTATTACGATGTGCTTTATGCGCATCGTTTACATACTACTCAACTTAATCTCTCTATATAAACTTACTTTAACTCTATATTTAAAATCTTTCTCAACTCATTGACAGCTAACAGCTAGTAGAAACTCTACTAACTATTATGAACTTCTGGTGCTATCTCTGTAACATCCATGTGCTCTTTATTAATTCCTGTGCCATTTGAGCATGTCTTTGCATCACCATTTGGGCAAATATCTGCAGCTTTTGCCATTAGAACTGGTATATAGAACAGAGAGACAGCTGTTGAAGCCATACTACCAAATATAAGAGCAATTCCAAGACCACCAAAAATAGGGTCAGTTGCAAGAAGTAATGAACCTAATATAATTGCAACAGCCGTTAGAAGAATAGGTTTTGCTCTAGTTGAAGTAGAAATAGCGATAGCTCTATTTTTTTCAATACCACTCACGATTAAAGACTTTGTAAAATCTATAAGAAGTAAAGAACTTCTTGCACTAATTCCCATAAGAGAAATAAATCCAATAAGTGAAGTTGCTGTAAGATAGAAATGAACACCAGTAAAATATAGAGCTATCATATCTGTAATAAAGTGCCCTAAAATCACACCAATGATAGATAAAAAACTTCCTAAAAGAACTATACCACTCAAAGAAAATGACTTATAGTAGACAACCATTAGTAGAAACATTAATACTAATGCAGAGATAAATGCTCCACCTAAATCTCTAAAAGTATCAAGTGAAACTTTCATTTCACCATCCCATCTTACTAAAAGTTCATCACCAGTTTTTTTATGTACTAATGCTAAATCAAACATATAAGTACTAGCTCCAGTAAGTCTCTCTACTGTAAAATCCTTTTCAAGCTTTTTTATCATAATTTCTCGAGCATCCATAAGCGGATAAACTTGTGAAACTAAATCACACTCTGCTGTTACAGAGACCATGTTTCTCATATTTTTCTTAAATATAGTTGGACTTGCTACAGTAGGAACAATATCTATAACCTCTTTAACCGGAACCATAATTCCCATTTTATTAAGTAATTTTAAACGTGAAAGCTTTAACTCTAAGTCATGCTGTGCTGCATGGTTAAGAGTTCGTGTCTCTTTGTCTAAACTTACATATATAGGAATTTGATCTTGCTGCATAGAAGAGTTTTTAATGGCTACAACATTCCCCTTAAACGCCAAGTATAAAATATTACTTACCTGTGCTACTGTTAAGTGTGAACTTATGATTTTTTCAACATTTGGAATTATCTCAAACTTTGTATAGACATCATCTTGAAGGGTGTCTACATCAACTAATCCTTCTGTCTCCTTGAGTGAATCTTCTATAATTTTAGATGTTGTTCTCAACAGAAGATTATTTTTTCCATAAAGATTTACAACTATTGTTGCATAAGTTGGTGGACCTGATGGCATTTCAACAAACTTAACAGTTGTTCCTTTATATAAATTTTCACACTTTTTTTGAACAACTGGTCTTAACCTATGTACCATCATAAAAGAGGGTTCATCTCTATGATGTTTATCAGTAAGATTTATAACTATTTCAGCTTGACTTTTTAGGCGTTTAAATGCACTTCCCTTTACTAGTCCAGCATAGTCTAAAGGTGCTCCTTGCCCTATAAACATCTCCATATTTAAAACTTCTTTCTCTTTTTTAAATTCATCTGCCACACAAGAGACAACTTCTCTTGTCTGCTCAACTGTACTATTGGTTGCAGTGTCCACATAAATGCTAAAGGTATTTGCACTTTTACCAGGAAGCATCTTTGCAAGAACTATTCCAGTAGGTATCATTGCTAATGAAAATATAACAAGCCCAAGTACTATAAAACCAACTTTGCGCTGT
>Ga0256826_1000539_pt1 | contig 22976 bp, 23 predicted proteins | sample CV79metaG_FD_185975 | JGI IMG/M metagenome (GOLD analysis project Ga0256826, IMG submission 185975) | Hydrothermal vent microbial communities from East Pacific Rise, Pacific Ocean - CV79 | ecosystem: Environmental > Aquatic > Marine > Hydrothermal vents | place: Pacific Ocean: East Pacific Rise...
CAAAAGTGTTGGCTGACCGAAGAGATGGAACCGAAATGGAAATTGTCCGTCCTACCGAGTGTCCTACTTGTGGGAGTGAAGTACTAGATGAAGGGACACTTATTAAATGTCAAAATATGGATTGTCCAGCTCGTGTGGTAAACTCCATTATTCACTTTGCAAAAAAAGGAAGCATGAACATAGACGGTTTAGGTTCTCGTATTGTAGAGATGCTGGTAGAAGAGGGAAAAATAAAAGATATTTTAGGACTTTACTCATTGAAGTTTGAAGATATGGAAGGAATGGAAGGCTTTAAAGAGAAGAGGATTAACAAACTTCTTGATGCCATTAACGATTCCAAAGGGACAACTTTAGCCAAATTACTTTCTGCCATGGGAATTGAACACATTGGAGCAGTTGCTGGAAAGTCTATTTCTTTAGAGTTTGGATTGGGTGTTGTAGATGTAACAGAAGAGAAACTAGAAGTCATAGATGGTATTGGCGTTGAGATGGCTGCTTCATTTGTAGAGTTTATGCGTGTTAATAGAGAGTTTGTTCTGAAGCTGTTCGATAAAATCGAACCTACGGTAGAAGAGAAAGTTGAAGCTGAAGATAATCCTTTTAAAGACAAAACAGTTGTTCTTACAGGAAGTATGTCTGTTGGACGTGGGGTTGTTAAAGAGATGTTAGAGAAACTTGGTGCAAAAGTAAGTGGTTCTGTAAGTAAAAAAACCGATTATTTAATTTATGGAGAAGACGCAGGGTCTAAGTATGATAAAGCTGTTAAGTTAGAGGTTACTACTTTGACCGAAGAGCAAATGAGAGATATGGTATAATAATTTAATGCGTAGGGTCGGTTTACCGACCAAGAATTTAATATGGATTTATCTTTAGTAGGAGATTTTAAATGATACAAGCAACCATAAATGACAATTTAATTGAAGCCTTTTTATATGAAAAGTTCAATGGTGACAAAAAGAAAATTACAGATTATATTAATGAGTTTCTTTATAAGTATCTACCTCAAAGTGAAGAGAGTATCTGTTTTGAAGAAGATAAAAAAAGATTTCAAGAAACCTATAAAAGAATGCAGAATGGTACAGAAAAGATATTCACTGAAGATGAAGCGAATAGACGAACAGAGTCATTTTTAAATACTTTATGAAAATAATTAAGACTAAAACGTATCTTGATTCTTTAGATAATATTTTAGGCTATATTGCAGAAGATAAAAAAAGTGCAGCGATACAGTTCTATAAAGATATTAATAAAAAAATCAAAGATTTAAAAGATTTTCCATTTATGTATCATAAGTCTTATTATTTTGATGATGAGTATATACGAGATTTGACACATAAGGGATATAGTGTTCCATATGAAGTAGATGTAGAGAATAAAATAATTTCTATTATTGGTATTACAAAATATAAAAAGAGTTTAAAGTAAGTTTGATAGCCATGAAAAACAGATACATAGGACTTATGTCTGGAACCAGTTTAGATGGGGTAGATGTGGTTTTATGTCAAATAGATGATGAGGTTTGTGAACTTGAGGCTTCTTCGTTTCTTCAATTTGATAAAACGCTAAAAGAGCAGATACTTTTAGCTATTGATGGTGAGACAACATTAAAAGAGATAGGGACTATTGACCATAAGTTAGCACTTTTTTTTGCACAAGCAGTTAATGAGCTTTTAGAAAAAGAGGGAGTTGATGCCAAAGAAGTAGTTGCCATTGGTTCACATGGACAGACACTTTGGCATGAACCAAATGCTCTTTATGCTTTTTCTATGCAACTTGGAAATGCTTCTGTTTTGGCTGTTGAAACAGGCATTGATGTCGTCTCAGACTTTCGTTCTAAAGATATGGCTTTGGGAGGGCAGGGGGCTCCTTTTGCTCCTGCTTTTCACTCTTTTTTATTTTCTCACTTAAAAAATGCTGCTGTATTAAACATTGGAGGTATGGCAAATATTTCTGTTTTTGAGCCAGAATTAATTGGTTATGACACGGGTTGTGGAAATGTACTTTTAGATATGTGGGTCTCTGAACACAAAAATGTTGCTTATGATAAAGATGGAAACTGGGCAAAGATGGGTAAGGTTCATCATGAACTTTTACAAAATATGCTTCAAGATGAGTATTTTTTATTAAAATTTCCTAAAAGTACAGGTAGAGAGTATTTTAATAAGAAATTTTTAATAAAGTATTTAGAACCATTCGCTAAAATATGTAAAGAGGATGTGCAAGCCACACTTTTAGCTTTAACAGTACAGACTATAGCAGATGAAATTAAAAAATTTAATATTGAAGAACTTTTAGTTTGTGGTGGTGGAGTACGAAACCTCTTTTTAATGCAAGAGTTAAAAAAGGCTTTACCTAAAGTAAGGGTAAACTCCACAGAACAGTATGGTGTAGATAGTGATAATATGGAAGCGATGATATTTGCATGGTTAGCAGATAGAAGAGTAAGAAAAGAAAAAATAAATTTAAAGACTGTAACAGGTGCAAAGAATAATACAATTTTAGGGGCAATATATGCAAGCGATTAAAAAATGGATAGATGAATTAGGTTACAAAGAGTATGCATTAGAGACCATTACGGAAGATGCAAGTTTTAGAAAATATTATCGTTTAAAGGTTGGAGAAGAGAGTTTTGTTCTTATGGATTCTTCAAAAAATAAAGAGAGTATTTATCCTTTTATTGATATTTCAGTTCGTCTTCTTAAAGCAAAAGTTGAAGTACCTAGAATTGTTTCTCAAAATATTCAAGAGGGTTTTTTACTACTCTCAGATTTAGGTTCTCAACATTTAGCAGATATGTTGAGTCCTATGAGTGTAGAGTTACTTTATATGAAAGGTATTTCAGAGATTATAAAAATGCAAACTATTGATGTAAGTGGTATGGATGTTTATGATAAAAAGTTTTTAATGCTTGAGATGAACCTTATGGAAGAGTGGTACTTAAATCAGCATAAGAAATTAGCTCTTTCTGAACTTGAACAAAGTGTTTTACATAATAGTTTAGAATTTATTGCTAATGAAGTTTTATCTCAACCTCAAAATCTTTTTGTTCATCGTGATTTTCACTCTCGTAATATTATGTTGGAGTCTGGTAAATTAGCATTAATTGATTATCAAGATGCAATGTCGGGTTCTTTAACTTATGATTTAGTCTCTTTATTAAAAGATGTATATGTAGAATTTGATGCAGAAAAGATGGAACTTTTAGCTTTAGAGTTTAAAATCTTAAAAGGTCTAGATGTTTCAGATGAACAGTTTTTACGTTGGATTGATTTTACGGCACTTCAGAGACATATTAAAATTTTAGGTATTTTTGCACGTTTAGATATTCGTGATGCTAAAAATGCTTATTTGAAAGATATTCCATTAACATTAAAGTATATTTTAGATGTGTGTTCAAAATATGATGTTTTAAAACCATTAGGAGAATTATTAAGAAGATGAGTATAATACCCTAAATGAAATAGTTAGGAGTATTTATGACAGCAATGATTTTAGCAGCAGGATTAGGAACACGTATGAGACCACTTACTAATCATACTCCAAAACCTCTTTTAGAAGTTGGGGGAAAACCTCTTATTCTTTGGCATATAGAGCAATTAAAAAAGAGTGGTTTTAAAAATATTATTGTTAATGTTGCTTATCTTGGAGAGCAGATTATTGATTATTTAGGAGATGGTTCTAAATTTGGTGTAAATATTTTAATATCTAATGAACAAGATGAAGGTGCATTAGAGACAGCTGGTGGAATAGTAAAAGTTTTACCTAAACTTACTGAAACTTTTTTAGTAGTAAATGGTGATATTTGGACTGATTATCAATATATAAATAATTTTAAATTATCTACAAATATATTGGCATCTTTAGTTCTAGTAGAGAACCCTAAACATAATCCGTTGGGTGATTTTTATTTAACTAATAAAGAAAATAAATATACTTTTTCAGGTATAGGTTATTATTCAAAAAAATTATTTGAAGACTTATCTTATGGTAAACAATCATTAGCCCCCTTACTCTTTCAAGCTATTGAAAAGGCTGAAATTCAAACAGAATTATATAAAGGGAAATGGTATGATATTGGTACTATTCAACGATTAAAAGAATTAAATAAGATTTTAGAGTATAATGTAACAAAATAGAAAAAACAATAAATATATTATTTTTTATTAAATAAATCACACTTAGCACACATTTTTATGTGAAAATAGACGTGAATAAAAGTGAAAGGGATAGATGAAGATCTTAAAAAATTTAAATATATTATATGTAGAAGATGAAGAGACAATTATTGAGAAGTATGCATATTTTTTAGAAGAGTGTTGTCGTAAGGTGTATATAGCTAGAGATGGCGAAGAAGCTTATAAAATATATAAAGAGAATAAAATACATTTAGTTATTATGGATTTACTAATTCCTAAATTAAATGGAATTGCATTAGCACGAAAAATACGTAAAGAAGATGATACTATTGCAATGATTGCTCTGACTGCACATTCAGATAGAGAGATACTTCTAGATGTGGTTGATTTAAATTTTTCCTCTTATCTTATTAAGCCTGTAGGAAGAACAGATTTAATGCAAGCACTATTAAGAATTTCTAAAAAAGTTGATGGAGGCAGAAATGTTCCTCTTCCTTGTGACTGTTCTTGGGATGCAAAAAGTAAAACACTTTTTTGGAATGAGGAGTCAGTTTTCTTAACACGAAGAGAGTTAAAACTTTTTGAATTGTTGGTTGAAAAAGCTGGAACTCCATGTTCTGATGATGAAATTTTCTTTTATGTATGGGGTGATGAATTTGACAAGGTCATTACAAACTCTTCAATTCGTACATTAGTTAAAAATTTACGTAAAAAAATTCCTGTTGATTTAATTAAAAATCAATATGGAGTAGGATATAAAATTAGTTTTTAATACTTTGCTGTAGAGATATTTTTTTGTAAATATTTGGCTACAGCATCTTCATCGTTACTCTCTTCAAGTACAATATCAGCCTCTTTTTTGACTATTTCTAAAGCATTATTTACAGCAATAGCTGTTCCTGCTAGTTTAAACATACCAATATCATTTATACTATCACCAAAAACAGTTGTCTCCTTTTCTGATACATTAAGATATTCATGAACTTTTTTTAATGCATGTGCTTTGTCACTAAGTGGATGTAAAATAGTTAAAAAATAACATTTCATATAGTTTTCAGGTGAAAGTTTTACTTCAATATTTGAGCTAAATATTTTTTTTAAATGTTTAGCTAGGGGACGTAAAATTTTCTCTTCTCCCATATAGACTAGTTTTAGAGTTTCATCTGAACCTTGAATCTTTTCTTTATGTTCAATCCTATCATCATTTGTATAGTGATTATCAATCAGAAATTTTTGATAGTGGTTTAAAATAGGAGGAATATCAAAACTCTCTTCCAATGTTTTCTTATCACGAAGTGCAATGACATAAGGGTAGATTCCAAAGGGTATACTCTCTTCAATAATTGCATTTGAGAGCTCTTTACTAAGAGTATTGAGTGAGATTAATTTTTTTTCTGAGCTTACGACCATGGCACCATCTAAAAGAATAAGAGGAAAATTTAGTTGTAACTTTTTTAAAAACTCTTGTGTTTTTGAAAAGCTTCTTGCTGTTGCTATAGAGAGCATAGCATGATTTGTTTTTTCATTCCAAATTTGTTGAGAAAAATGACTTACTGTTTGAGTACTGTGTAAAAAAGTATGGTCTAAATCGGTAATAAAAAGTTTTTGCATTTACACTCTTTTTTTAAAGTATTATATCTAAGAGTTTGATAAAATTTACCTATGGAACTAATGGTACAAATAATCTTTGCTATGGTATTATTGGAGTTTTTAGAACTCTATTTACATAAAGCAGATACTTTAGCAGAAATGATAGATAAGTTATATACTTATTATAAGCAATCAGTGTTTATCTTTTTTTTAGTGCATCCAACGATATATTATGTTTTAGGTGTATTAATCTATTTAGATGCTTTTAATTTTTATGGTATAACTATTTTAATCATAAAATTTTTTGATATTTTTTTTAAAATAGAGATAATAAAACAGCGTTATTTTATTAAGAATATGGATTCTGATTTAGAAAAAATGATGAGAATGAAAATAACACCTTCAATGCGATTTTTATCACTATTAATGCATGTACCTCTTTTGTATATGGCGATATTCTCTAATTTAGGTTAATTTATAAGAATCATAAGCAAAATTAACAAAAAACTGATTATAATAACAGAACTACAAAAATACTACAAAAACCCCATATAGCTTTTAAGAGGACCTATGAGCGAACAACAGCCAAAAAAACATAACAATCATAAGAAAAACAATCAAAGAACACATGTACCAGTTGATGGATACAAAGTTGAAGAGTTACAGCAGAAACCTTTAGAAGAGTTAGTCGGAATTGCTCTTAAAGTCAAAGTTGAAAATCCAAATGAATTTAAACGTAAAGATTTAATTTTTGAAATTTTAAAGTCACAAGTATCTCAAGGTGGATTCATCTTATTTACGGGAATATTAGAAGTGATGAATGATGGTTATGGTTTCCTTCGTTCTGAAGATGGAAACTTTGCAAACTCTCAAAATGACACTTATGTAAGTGGTACACAAATTAAACGTTTTGCACTTAGAAATGGAGATATTGTCACAGGGCAAGTAAGACAGCCTAAAGAGCAAGAAAAATATTATGCACTTCTTAAAATTGAAGCGATTAACTATTTACCTCCTGAAGAGTCAAAAAAGAGACCACTTTTTGATAATTTGACTCCACTTTATGCAACTGAACAACTTAAACTTGAGTATAATCCACTTAAACTTACAGGGCGTGTACTTGATCTTTTCTGTCCCATTGGAAAAGGGCAAAGAGCTTTAATTGTTGCACCTCCAAGAACTGGTAAAACAGAACTTCTTAAAGAGTTAGCTCATGGGATTACACATAACAATCCTGATGCTTCATTGATGGTACTTTTGGTTGATGAGAGACCTGAAGAGGTAACAGATATGCAACGTTCAGTCTCTGGTGAAGTTTACTCATCTACTTTTGACTTACCTGCACAGAATCATGTTCGAACTGCTGAGATGGTTATTGAAAAAGCAAAAAGACGTGTTGAGAGTGGTAAAGATGTTGTTATTTTACTAGATTCTATTACAAGACTTGCACGAGCATACAATACTGTAACTCCTAGTTCAGGAAAAGTACTCTCTGGTGGGGTAGATGCTAATGCACTACATAAACCAAAGCGTTTCTTTGGTGCAGCTAGAAATATAGAAGAGGGTGGTTCTTTAACTATTATTGCTACTGCACTCATTGATACTGGAAGTAGAATGGATGAAGTTATTTTTGAAGAGTTTAAAGGTACAGGAAATGCAGAAGTTGTACTTAACCGTTATGTATCTGAAAGAAGAATTTATCCTGCAATTGATGTTACTAAGTCTGGTACAAGAAAAGAAGAGCTTATGGTTAAAGCAGAAGATCTTCAAAAAGTATGGGCAATTAGAAATGCGATGCAAAGTATGGAAGATGTAGAAGGTTTAAAGTTTTTATTCTCTAAAATGACAAAGACTAAGAGTAATAGTGAATTCTTAGCTATGATGAATGAGTAGAAAAAAGTAGTTTTATGAAAATAGGCGTTTTTGACTCTGGAGCAGGAGGATTAAGCGTTGTAAAATCTCTACTTGCTCATAATTTTTTTGATGAAATTATCTACTATGGGGATACAGCTCGTGTTCCCTATGGTCCTAAAGACCAAAATACAATTATTCGTTATTCTCTTGAAGCTTTAGAATTTTTTAATAATTTCGACATTGATTTACTTATTACAGCATGTAATACGGTTTCAGCTTATGCTTTACCTGAAATGAATGCTCAAAGTTCTTACCCTGTTTTAGGGGTTATTGAACCAGGAGTTATGGCATTAGAAAATAGTAATCTTAATAAAAGTGATAATATTTTAATTATGGCTACAAGAGCTACTATTAACTCTAAGCGTTATGAAATGGCACTTAACAAGTTGGGACATAAAAATATTACCTCTTTACAGACGGGTCTTTTTGTTCCATTAGTAGAAGAAGGAATTTTTAGTGGAGAGTTGTTATACTCAACAATGAAACATTATTTTTCAGATATTGAGGAGCCTAAAGCTATTATTTTAGGTTGTACACATTTTCCTCTTATAGGTGAGGCACTATTGGATTATTTTGATAATAAACCATTACTGATACATTCTGGTGAAGCAATAGTTGAATATTTAGAAACAAAATATGATTTGAAGAAGAAGAAAGAGGAAGCAAATTTAAAAATATTTGCTTCTGATAATGTAGCAGGATTACGTAAAATAGCTGACGCGTGGCTATAAAATCCCCACAGCATCACGAACTTGAGTCATTTTAGTATCTGCTATTTTTCTCATTTTATTGGCACCATTCTCCAAAATCTCTTTTACAATTTTAGGATTATTAATATAGTACTCTCTTTTTTCACGTGCTTCTTCAAATTCATCCCAAATAAGTTCTTTAAGATACTTTTTGAAATGTCCATATCCTTCTTCTCCAGTTGTATAGCGTTGTTGAAGTTCTATTTTTCTATTATCATCTAGAAAAAGAGAAGCAAGGTTGTAGATATTACAGTCTTTATGTTCTAATGGTTCTCCTAGTGGAGTTGATGATGAGATAATCTTATTACAACGTTTTTGAAGTTTTTTTTCTGTTTCCATAAAAATATCAATAGCATTATCATACGATTTTGACATTTTTTGACCATCAATTCCTGGAATAGTTGCAACATCATCATTCACAACATGTTCAGGAAGAGTAAATATCTCTCCATATTCATTATTAAACTTAGTTGCAATATCTCGTGTCATCTCAACATGTTGAATTTGATCTTTACCTACAGGTACTTTTTCTGTATCTAGAAGAAGAATATCAGCAGCCATAAGTACAGGATAAGAGAATAGAGCATGGTTAGCTGTAATTCCTTTAGCAACTTTATCTTTGTATGAATGAGCACGTTCAAGAAGTCCCATTGGTGTAAATTTTGAAAGCATCCAGTAGAGTTCAAGTACTTGTGGTACGTCACTTTGTACCCAAAAAGTTGTTTTTTCTGGATCAATTCCAAGAGAGAGATAGTCTACTGCAGCATCAAAAGTTAACTCTTTTAGTAGTTTTGCATCTTTTGATGTTGTAAGTGAATGATAGTTGGCAATAAAAGTAAAAAGTTCTTCTTTTTCTTGAAGTTCTATCATTGGTTTCATGGCTCCAAAATAGTTACCAATATGAAGTTTTCCAGAAGCTTGAATTCCTGTTAGTACACGCATGTAAATCCTTACAATAAATATGAGTGAATTATAGCAAAAATATTGCTTTTTAATATTTATATTTACTTTATAAAAAATAGTAATTATTTTATTTTATATTGTTTTACATTGTTTTATAGTATTATTAATTTACAAGGATTAGATTATGAAAAAATTATTATACATATTATTAATTGTACCAATTTTTGTATCTGCCGAGTTGAATATAGAGAAGGTAAATAATACGCTTCTTCATATTAAATCATCTCAACCATTGAAATTTTTTAATGCTAGTAAACATATAGATTTAAAAAACAAATTAAAGTTTACAACATTAAAGAATGCAAATATTATTCTTTTTTCTAATAATAAAAATATAAAGAAAATGACGATTGTTAATTCATATAGAGCATTACAGATGAATAAGAATAGTATTGGAGCAATTTATTTAAAAAAAGGAAGAACCCAAATTATTTTTATTAATGATCGTTTGAAAAGAAATGGACTTTCTCTTCCTTCATCTTTTAATAAGTATCTTTTGAGTGAATGTCAAATAAATCCAATTTGTCTATTAACTAATATTAAATAAAAACAGGACAAATAATTTAATATTCACAATTAGGCACATTTTTATGTTAAAATAGTCAAATAGAAAATTTACATAGGAAAAGATTGTGCAAAATAAATTTATTTTTTTTAATAATAATAAAATCTATTACTATGTAGTAGTTGCCTATATTGTACTTTTTTTTCTTGTTATATTCTCTTATCAAAATATTGGATTTTATAAAGTAAAGCTCAAAAACTCTCTTTTAAATAAGACCATTGGCATGGTGGATAGTACTTCTACAAATATTATTAAGAAAATTTTAAAAGATGATGATAATTTTGTTCGTTCAAATTTAAAAAATATAAAAGTAAGAGAAGATAATGAAAAGATCTTGTCTCTTTTAAATAATCAAGATATTCAATCTTTATATGTACTTTTTATAGATGAGAATAGATACTTTTTTCTATTAGATGTAGATGAGGAGAATCATTCCGAAGTTAATGAACCGTTTATTCCTGAAGATTCAGAGGCATTTGCTCGTGTTGTGAGTGAGCAGAAAAAGAGAATTGTTGTACAAGATAAAATAAATAATTTATCATTTACATTGATTAAGCCAATTGTTCAAAATGGTATAACCGTTGGATTGTTAGTTATAGATTATAGTGAAAACCGTTTATCTTCTTTACTTAATGTAAGTGTCCAGTTTCTTTCGTATTTATTATTAGCTGTTTTAGTATTGTTTTTCTCTTTTTTATGTTACGTAATTTACTCTCGTTATAGTAAGTATAAAGTCTATTATGATCCAAGAACTAATACTTTAAATCGTATTTATATGACAGATAATTATGATAAGATTGATTTTAAAAAATATTATATTGCTTTAGCAGATATTGATCTTTTTAAGCGTATTAATAATTTATATGGACAGAAAAATGGAGATAAAGTTCTTGTCTCTGTTATTAATATAATGTATTCACATTTAGATAAAAAAGATATGTTCATACAATATAGTGGTGAAGAATTTTTACTTTTTATCTCTAAAAACAGTAGAACAGAGCAGCAGTTTAGGAATTTACTAGAAGATATTCGTATTAGTGTTGAACGAGCAATATTTACTATTGGTTCTGATAAGTTTTCTTTAACTATATCAATTGGTGCATTATTAAATACAACAATTGAAAAATCACTACAAGATGTTATTCATAAGGCTGATACAGCATTATATGAGTCTAAACATAGTGGTCGAAATAGTATTAGTTATTTTGATATTAGTCAAACAAAGAAGTTATATAGAGAAAAATTAAAAGAGATGATAGAATCAGATAAATTGGTTTGTTACTATCAGGCAATTAGAAATTTAGAGACAAAAGAGTTACATCATTATGAAGCATTGCTTCGAATTGAAGATGGAGATAATGTTATTTTTCCTGATAAAATTTTACCAGATTTAGAAGATTCTTATTTATATACACATTTAACAAAGAGAGTTGTTGATTATAATATTGAAAAATTAAGAAAAGATTCTAAGATTAAAATCTCTATTAACCTCTCTGCTGATGATTTAATTAATGATTCTATTTTATCTACATTAGCACAGAATGCTGATCTCTCTAATCGGCTTCTTATTGAAATTTTAGAGAATAAGAGCATTGATTATAAGAAAGTTGAACTTTCAATTCAAAAACTTAAACTTTTTGGATATAAAATTTGTATTGATGATTTTGGATCCGGATATTCAAATTTAAATCATCTTTTAAATCTTTCTATTGATTATTTAAAAATTGATGGGAGTATTATTAAAGAGATTCATCATGATAAACGTGCTTATAGTATTGTTAAAACATTTGCTTTATTTTGTAAACAGAATGACATAGAGGTTATAGCTGAGTTTATTGATAATCAGGATGTGGTTAATATTTTAAAAACATTTGGAGTGAAGTATGGACAAGGATGGTACTTCTCTAAAGCAGTTCCCTATGCTGAATTAGATAAGGAACATAAGTAAGATTTTAAATAATTAAAAGATTTAAAATGGATGATTAATCATCATCCATTCTCTGTCCACGTTTACGTCCACCAATGTCTAGTGGTACACCTTCAAAGTCAAATTTTTCTCTAAAGATATTTGTTAAGTAACGTTTATATGAAAAATGTAGTCCATCAGGACGGTTCATGATAATAGCAATTTTAGGTGGTTTTGTCTCATACTGTGTTGCAAATTTAATACGAATAACAGCACCATTAACTGAAGGGACATGGTGCCTTGAAATCGCATATTTAAGTACTTCATTTAGTTTTGCAGTTGGAATACGTTGTTTATATCTTCCATAAATATCAATAATATCATCTAGGATTTTGTGAACCCTAAGACCTGTTTTTGCTGAGATAGTAATGAGTGGTGCGTAGTGTAAAAATTTTAGTTGATCACGAATATCTTCTACAGCTTTTGTATAGGTTTCTTCATCATCTTTGTGAATATCCCATTTATTTAAAACAATAATACAACCAAGTTTATATTTTTCAATAAGGTTTGCAATACGTTCGTCAAGTTCTACAACACCTTCTGTGGCATCAATCATCAGTAGGGCTATGTCTGCTTCTGCTAACATCTCTTCTGTTCTTCCAAATGCGTATTTTTCAATTCCTAAAATTTTACCACGTTTTCTAATACCTGCCGTATCTACAAAAGTAATAGTATGGTCTTTGTACTCTAAAGCTTCATCTACTGGGTCAATTGTTGTTCCTGCTACTGGTGAGACAACTACACGTTCTTCATTAAGAAAAGCATTTAGTAGAGAGCTTTTTCCTGTATTTACTCTACCAATAATGGCGACTTTAATATCTTTATCTTCTTCTGGTGTATCATCTACTTGAACCATCTCTACAATGTCTTCAAAAGAGAGTTCCGTATCTTCTTCCAATTGCAATCCAGATTCTTCTTCACGCTCAGGAATATACTCTTCTAACCATGCATAAAAATCGTTCATATAACGGTTATGACTCACAGACATTGGAAAGGTTCTGTCAGCACCAAACTCTAAAAAGTCCCAATATCTAGTTGTTTCATCTTTGTCATTATCAATTTTATTAACAACAAGTCCAATAGGTTTATTTAAATCTTGAAGTTGGTAAAAAAGTTCTCTATCTTCTTCGTCTGGAATATTTTTTCCATCGACCATGAATATAATAATATCTGCTTCATCAGCAGCACGTAAAGAGAGTTTCTTTACAATAGAAAACATCTCAGTGCTGTCATCAATTCCACCAGTATCTATAACTTCAAAGTCACGATTTCCAGAGATAGTAACTTCTCTTTTTTTAATGTCACGAGTAGTTCCTACTACATCAGAGGTAATTGCATCTCTTTGTCTAAGCAATCTGTTAAAGAGAGAACTTTTCCCTACATTTGGTCGCCCAAGAATGGCAACTTTTTTTAGTTTTTTCATAATATTATATCTTTCAGTATGGTCAATTTCTTGACCATTAAATTGCTCGAATTATAGCAGGTTTTTAATTATTGATTGATGTTGGTAAGCTTTCAATATAAAGAGACTGAGAAGGAAAGGCAAAGCTAGATTGATTATCTTCTACAATTTTCATAATTTTTAGATTTATATCCTCTTTAATATCCATATATTTGGCCCAATTCGCAGTGTTTGTAAAGGTATAGATAAAAATTCCTAATGAGCTGTCATCAAAAGAGTTGAAGTTTACAAGCATTGTCTCTTTTTGGGCGATACCTTCATGTGAACGTAACATGGTACGAATCTCTGTTAATATGTTTTCTATCTGTTTACTATTGGTGTCATAAGTAATCCCAATAGTCATTTTAATACGACGAATACCTCGTCTTGAGAAGTTTTCAATGGGACTATTGGCAATGACTTGGTTAGGAAGCATAATAAGTGATTTTCCAAAAGAGCGAATTTTTGTAGTACGCATTCCTATATCTTCTACAACACCTTCAACATTTCCAATTTTTATCCACTCTCCAATACGTATAGATTTATCAAAAAGTAAAGCAATAGAACCAAAAAGATTTGCTGCAGTATCTTTTGCAGCAAGGGCGAATGCAAGACCTCCAATTCCTAGACCAGCAACAAGACCAGCAACATTAATTCCCCATACTTGTAGTAGTGAACCTAATCCAATAGCAATAATAATGGAACGAATAATCGCCAAGATAAAGTTTCCTACTTCATGAGAAAGTTCCGGATTTAGTTTAGATGTAAAATGGTAAATAATACCTCTAAGTGCAAAAGTTAACTCATATATTGCCCAAAATACATTGTAGGTAATAAGTGAACTAATAAGATGGTTCATAAAATCATTTTCTAAAAAAAGAAGTGCTGTAGAGAGTCTTAGCCCAATAATAACAAAGACAAAAATAAGAGGACCTTTTAGTGCTGAGAGAATTCGCTCATCATAGTAAGTATTAGTCTGTTTTGTTAATGGTTGTAAGACCTTAATGACTAAAGTAGCAAATAGTTTACGCAGAAAAAGAAAAAAGAAAAAGGAGAAGAGTGCCGTTAAAATATTTCCAAGTGGAATAGTAAAGTAGAGTTCGCTAAAGAAGTTACCATAAGAGGTATTACTACTATATAAATGATTAAGTAGTTCTTGAACTTGAGGGAAAAAATTAATATCTAATTTATCAATAATTTCTTGGGATTTATCTATAATCTCTGTGGTTTCGGTGTTATTGTTCTCTGTCATGACTTCTCTTCTATTCTTTAATTTTAAGTATAATTTTATCTAAAAAAATTGATATAATGCTTCAGTTAATCACAGTTATTACACATAAATGTGATTAAATTCATTTATAAAAATAATAAAGGATTATTATGAAAAAAATATTATTATCAATTGCTTTACTTTTTACAATTAGTTTAGAAGCAGAAACAATTAAAGCAGATTATAAAGTAGAATTTGGAATATTTGGTGAAATTGGTATTGCTAATGCTGTATTAAAAAAAGATGATAGATCTTATGTAATTGATGTAGAATTAGAAGCAACAGGATTGGCAAAAACACTATCTGGTGGAAGAACTGAACATCATATTTCTAAAGGACATATAGAAAATGGTACGATGGTAACTGATTTGTATCAAGTCATTAAATCTAGTGGTTCTAAAACTACTAATAAAGTTTATAGAATTAATCATGAAACAAAAGTTGTTACTAAAGAGTATAAACGTTGGAAAAATGCTAAATTGGTTAAAGATACGAATAGTACTTTAGATTTTTACTCGAAAGATGACTTATTGACATTATATTTTAATTTAAATAATAAAATAAAAAATAAAATAAAAAGTGACAACTATAGTTTTAGTGCAGTAGGTGCAGAGAAACAAAATGGGAATGTTGAGATAGAAATTCCTGAAAAATCAGAATATAATGAGTATAAAGAGAGTCTTGGTAAAAATGATAACTCATGGTATGCAAGAGCAATTATTCATCAAGATGTTTTTTCTAGTGATAAAGGTGAATTGATGTTACGTATTGGTAATGATGGGATTACTGAAAAAGCTGTTTTAAAAGATTTAATCTTTTTTGGTGATATTAGAGCGAAGAGAATATAAATTCTCTTCTTTTATTTATTTTCGAGGAGGAAGTCTTTTAAGACAGTTAAGACACTTTCGACTCTCTTCTTTAATAATACTTGACTTACGTGCTTTTGTCTCTTGAAATTGAGGTCTATAATGTGAAACAAGTTTTCTTAACTTTTTGTAGGCTTTACCTGTTAATTTTACCTTTTTAGCAGTCTGTTTTCTAACATAACGAGCTGGATTAACAGCATGACCTTTTTTATAAAGTCCAAAGTGTAAGTGTGGACCAGTACTTCTTCCTGATGTCCCAACATATCCAATAACTTTACCTTGTTTAATATATGTGCCTTTTTTTATCCCTTTCGCAAAACCTCTCATATGGGCATAGAGCGTTTTTAATCCATTACTATGTTGTATTTCAATGGTTCTTCCATATCCACCTTTCCAACCTTTATAGACAATTTTTCCTGATGAACTAGCAAGAATTTTGGAACCAGCACTGGCAGCATAATCAATACCCAAATGGGCTCTATATCTATGTAAAATTGGATGATAACGTCGGTGTGTAAAACCACTAGAGATACGTTTTAAATTTGGTACAGGACGAATAAAACGAGTGGTATAGGTACGTTTATATTTAAGACCTAAAGAGTCATAGTATTTCTCATCTTCCATTAAAAAACCATAAAATGGTTTTTTATTAATCTCAATAAGACAAGCTTCAATTTGTGGACTAGTAAAAGGTTTGTCATTTCTATACTTTTGAGTATAAAAAATAATAACTCTATCACCCTTTTTCATTTTTTTTAAAGCGAGTGATTTAGAGTAAACTTCATTAATTTCTTTTCCATAATACCATGTTTTAGTTGCTTTATATAAATCTTTATGTAGACCATCTTTTATTTTAATTGAGATGGTTTTTTCTATTAAATCATAAGGTATAGGAATATATTTTGCAATATACTCTTTTTTTATTTTTTTAATCTCTAACATAAGTTCATCAGAGACGGGTATGTTAATTTTACTAATTTTTCCATTTTGTTTATAGATACTATAATTTTGACCTGCTCGGATTTCTTGAATAAGCTCTTTATCTTCACTATCCATGTTATAGTAGGTTTTTTGTGGAATATTATATTTTTTTAAGAAGCCTAAGAAGGTAAGTTTATGACTCCAACTATACTCTTTTGCATAGATATTTTGAGTAAGTATTAGTAGTAAAATAAAGATGGATATTGATTTAAAACGCATTGAGTTTCTTTCGTTTTGAAATTTTGAGAGCATTCTAACTGAAATCCTCTTAAAGCTATTATGCTAAACTTCCAAAAAAATTATAAAGGTTATATTTGAAAAAATATATTTTAGGAATGGATAGAGGGGTACTCTATATGTTTTTAGCATCACTCTCTTTTGCTGTTATGGGTGGTTTTGTAAAAACAGTTAGTCATGTTCTCCCTCCTGTAGAGGTGACTTTCTTTCGAAATGTTTTTGGAGTACTTTTAGTTGGATTGGCTATTTATAAATCTCCTCTAAAGCAGGTAGGTGGTCGACCTCTACTTCTGCTATTTCGTGGTACAATGGGCTTTGTATCTCTTTTAGCATATTTTTATATTATTGCTTATATACCTCTTGGAGAAGCTGTAACTTACAATAAAACTTCACCTATATTTGTTGCTATTTTTGCTTATTTATTTTTAAATGAAAAATTGAGTAAGTGGTCAATAATAGCTATTTTATTAGGATTTGTAGGTATGGCTTGTATCTCTTTACCTATGGATGGAGCAGGATTTAGTAAATATAGTATTTTAGGTATCTTCTCTGGTATTGGAGCTGCACTTGCCTATACATCTATTCGAGAACTTCGACAATATTATGATACAAGAGCTATAGTAATGAGTTTTATGGCTGTGGGAACTATTGCTCCACTCTTGTTAATGTTGATAACACCTTATGTAAAAGTACCAGATAGTTTAGAATTTATGTTTGCAGAGTTTGTTATGCCTAAAGGTATTATTTGGCTTTATGTCTTTATTATGGGAACATCTGCTACTATCTCACAAGTTTTAATGACGAAAGCATATGAATATACTAAAGCAGGAATTGTAGGAACAATATCTTATTCTAATATAGTTTTTGCATTAATTATTGGTGTAACTCTAGGTGACCCTCTACCAACTCCTTTAAAAGTTTTAGGTATAATTCTCGTCATAAGTTCAGGGCTAATTGTTGCCTTAGTAAAGGATAAAAAATGATATTAATAGCAGGACCATGTGTACTTGAGAGTCGTGATAATGTAATGAGAATTGCAGAGTCTTTAAGTAAATATCATGAAGATTGCACTAAAGATTTTTATTTTAAAGCAAGTTTTGATAAAGCCAATCGAACCTCTTTAGACTCTTTTAGAGGACCTGGAATTGATGAGGGTTTAAAAATGCTTCAAGAGGTAAAAGAGCAGTTTGGGTACAAACTTTTAACTGATGTTCATGACTACACTCAACCACAAGCTGTGGCAGAGGTGGTAGATGTTCTTCAAATTCCTGCTTTTTTGTGTCGTCAAACAGATTTATTGGTTGCTGCTGCAAAAACAGGAGCAGTGGTAAACATTAAAAAGGGGCAGTTTTTAGCACCTCAAGCGATGGAGCATTCAGTTAAAAAAGTCTTAAAGACACGTGGATTTGAAGGTGATGCAACGTATGAGAATGCTGAAAAATATAATGTTTGGTTAACAGAGAGAGGGTCAAGTTTTGGTTACGGTAACTTGGTTGTTGACATGAGAGGTCTAAAGCAGATGAGAGAGTTTGCACCTGTTATTTTTGATGCGACACACTCTGTGCAACAACCAGCATCAGGTGGGGCAACTAGTGGTGGTGACTCAACTTTGGTTCCTTACCTCTCTCGTGCAGCAGCAGCTGTTGGTGTTGATGGTTTCTTTTTTGAGACCCATTTTGACCCAAGCATTGCACTAAGTGATGGTCCAAACATGATAGAGTTGAAAAAATTGGATGCTCTTGTTAAACAAATTGATGCTATTAGAACGATTATAGAATAATTTGTTATAATTCAAAATAATTTTAAAGGAAACAAATGACAATAGTTGAAGGTAACTTAAGCGTAGACAAAAGTAAAAAAGTAGCAATTATAAATGCAAGATTTAACCATTTTATTACAGACAGATTGGTTGAGGGTGCAAAAGATGTATATGCTAGACATGGTGGTAACACTGAAGACTTAGATCTCATTTTAGTTCCAGGTGCATTTGAAATTCCTTTTGCATTAGATAAAGCGTTAGCCTCTGGTAAGTATGATGCTGTTTGTTGTTTAGGTGCTGTTATTCGTGGAGCAACACCACATTTTGACTATGTTTCAGCAGAAGCAACAAAAGGGGTAGCAAGTGCTACAATGAAACATGCTAAACCTGTAACATATGGAGTGTTAACTGTAAATAGTATTGAGCAAGCAATTGAGCGTGCTGGTACAAAAGCAGGTAACAAAGGTGGCGAAGCAATGGCAGGACTAATTGAGATGATGAATCTTTACAGTGAGTTAGAAAAATAATTAAAAAATGTAGGGTGCTGTTTTTTAACGCACCACAAAGGTAAACACATGGCAACAAGACACCAAGCAAGAACAGCAGTTGTAGGACTACTCTACGCATATGATTTAGGTAATGAAGATATTGGACAGTTTTCTGACACTATTTTAGAAGAAGATAAAATTAGAAACAAGCAAAGAGAGTTTTCAAATGCTCTTTTTAATGGAACTATTAAGAATTTAGAGACTATTGATGCTGAGATTCAAAAACATCTTAAAGGTTGGGACTACAACTCTATTGGAAAAGTGGAAAAGTCAATTATGCGTTTGGCTGCTTTTGAGATTATGATTGAAGGTACAGATAAACGTATTATCATTAACGAAGCAATTGAGTTAGCAAAAGCTTTAGCAGATGACAAGTCTCCACGTTTTATTAATGCTATTTTAGATGCAATTGGTAAAGAAGAAGCAGCTCAGATTGAAAAACCAGAAGAGAAAGAAGTTCCAAAAGAGAAACCAGAATAACTTTTTTCTAAAAATACAGGAGAAATAAAATGCAATATTTTTTTACTTTATTTCTTCTTTTAACCCTCCCCATTTTTTCCAGAGAAATCTCCCCAGCATTTACATTTCAGTCACGAGGTTTGGTGAACGATTTTGTCATTGACGATGGTAAGCTTTATGTCGCAAATGATGAAGGATCAGTAGAAGTTTTTGATGTAGTGCTACAAAAAAGAGTAGCAGAAATTTCAATTATGCCAAATAAATCAGTTGTAGATGGTTGGGTCAATGCAAAGATTCTCTCAGTAGACCGATTTGAAGGGAAAACACTGATTGTTAGTACAGCAGATAATGGTTACAGAAATGTTTGGCTTCATGACGGTTTTAAACTAAAACAACTCATCTCAAAAAAAGATAAACTTAGTATAAAAGAGGCACGTTTTATAGATTCAAATAACTTTATATTTGGAACACTAGGTTACGATATGGTAAGCTACACACTAAATGACAGTTACTCAAACTTTAGTAAACAAATAGAGCAGAGTGCTTTTTCAGATATGGTTATGAGTGAAGACAAAAAAACCATGGTGACGGCTAGTGAAAGTGGTCAAGTTATGCTCTTGGAGTCTAAAAATGGAGAACTACTAAAAAAGTTCAAACCACAAAACTTAGACAACATCTATAAACTGGCTTACAAAAATGGAACCATCATTACAGCAGGACAAGACAGAAGAGTAGGGGTTTACCCAAAAAATGCAAAGCCTTACTACCTAAAAAGTAACTTCCTAGTCTACTGTGTTGGTTTAAGCCCAAGTGGAAAATTAGGTGTCTACTCTAGCAATGAAGAGAGTGACTTACAACTTTTTGACGTTCAAACAGGTAAGAAAACTCATTTATTAAAAGGTCAAAATAGCATTCCTTCTACCATTAAGTTTTTTAGTGAAGATGGCTTTTTTTCTGCTGGATATGGAAATACTATATATTATTGGCATTTAAGAGATTTGAAGTAAAGTTAATATTTATCTTCACTAAAAGTATATAGTGAAGATAAAAGTAAAATTATTTAAGAATTATTTCACCACTATTTGTAATAAGATGTTTTTTCCCATTATTGTCAGTAAGAGTGTAGTTTTCAATAAATTTTACACTACCTTTATTTGTTGCATCTTCTTTTCCTAAGTCAGAATAGTAAGAGGTAGGACAATCGGAAGAGATACGGTTATTACTATCTCCTTCCCAATCTAATAAATCATCTATACTAGATGTATCGGTTAATGTTGTAGGAAGAGGTGATGGGTAAATTTCTGTACAATTATAATTTATGGATTTTCCATTAAATGTACCATTTACTTTATGCGTAATTGCTCCTGATTTATAGTTATATGTATCTATAGAAGTACCTTTTGCATGAGTTACATCAATAGCATAATTTTCTACTTTTTTTGCATCAACAATTGTTAAAGTTTGAATACCTGAAGCCAATTTATATTCTCCAAATGAGTAGCTAGAAGATTGAGAACAGCTAACTATAATATCACCATCTGTCGCAAATTTAACATCATATGAACCAGCTGCAGACTCTAGTTTAGTAGGATCACAAATATTTTTATTTGTTAAAGGAGAGACACTTAAAGATATATTATTTGATCCTGGATGAGGATTATCTCCTCCTCCACCACCACCATCGCTACTACTACCACAACCATTAAAAGAGATAGCACCTATTAATAAACTGGTTAAAATTAAAGACTTTTTCATATTTGACTCCTTATATTATTTAATAATTAAACATAGTATATATGTTTAATTAAATTAATTATACAACAGAGATGTGACAAAAACGTTGCAATAATAAAAAATAACAAAAAATCTTTATTTATTAAAAAATAGACTCAATAGTGCAGGTAATAACAATAAGTCTAAAACCAATGCAATGTTTAACGCAACAACAGTAACAATGGCAAAGTTTACATTTGGTATGAAGCTACTTAGCCCAAAAATACTAAAGGTAAAACTTAAAATAAAAGTAGTCAATATCATGGCATTTCCACTGTGGCTAAGAACATAGTCTATGCTCTCTTCAAAATTCATTTTTTTAATGGCATCAAAGTATTTAGAGAAAAAGTGAATGGTGTCGTCTACTGCTATGCCTAAAATTACCGAAGCAGAAATGGCTACACCAATGTCGATACTTCGTCCTAGGTAACCCATTACTCCACCTACTAGAAGAATAGGTGCAATATTTGGTAAGATAAAAATCCATAACATTTTAATATTTTTAAAAATAAAAAACATAGCAAAAATAACTAAGATTAGTGTCGCTCCAATGGAGAGAAGCAGGGTATCCATGACGCTGTTTTGCATATAGGCAAAAATGGAAGTTTGTCCTTGTATGGTGGCTGAGTAGGGGCTATTGGCTTTCCACCATTGTTCTATCCACTCAATCATGGCTAAATCTTTTGAACTGTCTTGAATGTTAGAGTTGATACTTAGTCGTAAATAACGCTCAGTAGTGTCAATTTTGTCGTTTATCTCCATGCCTTGAGGTAGACTCATGGAGTAGAGCAGTAGGTACTGTGCAACCATGTTTTGTGTAGGAGGCAGTGCCTCTTTTGCTTCTGGATTTAGTACAACTTGCATATGCTCTACAATGTCTTTGAGTGAAGTGGTAAATCTTACATTTGAAAAGTTAGATTTTAATGCTTTTTCAAAATGAACAATCTGCTTTAAAAACTGAGGTGACTTTGCTCCCTCTTTTCTTTTTGAATCCAAAACAATCTCATAAATCATTGAACCCGTTACTTTCTTTTCTATAAAGTCACTACCACTTCGTACAGTTGTCTCTTTATCAAAATATTTAATGCTATTACTGTCTACTTTTAACTCTGTTAGTCCATAGCCAATTACCAACATAATAAGTATAAATACTCCTACAATTTGCTTGTCATTTCTACTAATAAATGCACCATAGCCTTTTACCTCTAACAAGTTTAAAAACTTAATGGGTTTGACTTTGTAGTTGTCGTTAAGAAGTAGCAAAATAGCAGGAGCCAATGAGATGCTTAGAGCAAAAGCAATGAGTGCAGCAGCTGTAATGGCAATGCCCAAAGTGGCAATAGGTTCAATGGCACTCAAACTTAAAGTAGCAAAACCAATGGCTGTAGTAACAGAAGTCATGGCAATGGGCAGAAAGTTGTTTTTCAGAGCTAAGTAGACAGCCTCTTTGTTATTAATATTTTTACTTTTGTAGTAGACCCAAGCTAGAAAAAGGTGCATGGAGTCTGCAATGGCAATCGCTGCAACAAATGAGGGAATATTTACCGTAAAGTTATTAAGTTTATGACCTAGAAGTATCTGCATACTAAGGATAATTAAAAATGTAAAGACAATAACAACTGAGGGAATAGCCACACCAATTGGGTCTCTAAAGAGTAAAAAAAGTAAAACAATAACAATGAGAACAGCAAGAGGAATTAAAACAAGAGCATCATCAACAGCAATATTAACCAAAGAGGCTGTAATGGCAGAACCACCA
>Ga0256826_1000540_pt1 | contig 22962 bp, 18 predicted proteins | sample CV79metaG_FD_185975 | JGI IMG/M metagenome (GOLD analysis project Ga0256826, IMG submission 185975) | Hydrothermal vent microbial communities from East Pacific Rise, Pacific Ocean - CV79 | ecosystem: Environmental > Aquatic > Marine > Hydrothermal vents | place: Pacific Ocean: East Pacific Rise...
AATCACCGTACACTTCACTATGAAAATATTGACTTGTTAAATATTGTGATATTTTTAAATCATGTACTATACTAAAGTATGTGTTTAGTACATGACCTGTACTTAATTTTTCTATAGTTTTCAACTAGGAATCTTTTTTATTTATACTGGGATATCATAATCTTTTGTTCTCTTTGTGATTAACCATGAACTATTTTCTCTCAAAGCTTCAATTCCAAGATTTAAATATATTTTTTGAGAATTTTTATCTTTATCACTAATAAGTATTTTTGCTCTTTTAAATATATCTAAAGATAATTTGTACTCTCGTAATATTTCTATATTTCCATCAAAATGTTGTTTTGATTTTGAGCTTGTAGCGATAATAAAAGGTATTATCATAAAGATAAGTTTCATCAAATCAACAATTGTAAAATTTAAAATACTAGTCGTATATTGAGTTATATAACTAGTAAAATTTAAAATAGAAAAAATAGCACTTGATACTAAAAAAAGTGTAAAATTAAATTTTATTTTTTTTGATATTTTAATCTCTTGCTTTTTAAGTTTATTTATTTTTTTTTCAAAATGACTTATCTGTTCATCTATCCAATACTTGTTTATAACTTCTTCTGAAAATATCTCTTCCTCACTTTTTGGTATATAAAAGATATTAATTCCTCTAAGTGATACTCTTATCCATTCTAGCTCTGATTTATAACGAGACAAGTAGTAAAGAGCAGTAGAAGAATTTATATTTGCCATATTCCAGGCAGTTTGTATCCTTAAACTTTCAGATAAAGCCCTATAATCTTCATATTTTTCCTTATGGCCTTTAAATATATAATAAATTATAAAAAATAATACAATTAGCACTAAATAGACTATGTCTGTATAAATTATGTAGTTAAATGAAGGAAAATTTGATTTAAAAAGTAAAGTAAAAATAGTAATAGCAATTAACATAATGATTACTTTTTCTATACCTTTCATTTTAGCTTGATATAAACTAGATAAATGAGCTGCCGATCTTCTTATCATCATATTTTTATGAATAAGCTTATCAGTAGAAATATTTAACTTATTCTCATTTATTATTTTTTCTATGCCGTTTAAGTTTGATATATCATCTTTTGCTTTTTCTTTTATTTTTTCTAATTTATTCTCAACATCTTTATTAAAACAATTAATTTGTAAATTTGTTATAGAATCAATTTTTAAAGAATTTTTCAAAGTTAGTGAAATGCATGGTTTTAGTAAAATATTTTTTATTTTACTTATAATACTTACTTTAGTATTTATATGTTTATTGTTTTCAGGCAACCATTTGTATTCAAAACTGGAGCTACTTTTTTCAACACCTTTTAAAGGAGTAGATATTGCATAGACAATACCACATTCAGGATATGTGACATCTTCTTTATCAATGCTAAAATACTCATAATTTCCATTTAACTTCTTATCTACTATTTCTCTCGTACTGCCTTCTTTTTTTTCATCATCTTCAAAGTTATACATAGCAATTAAAATATTTGAGTGAATAGCAATGTATTCTCCTACTATAGAATACTGCTTTCTTCTTATTTTTCTTTTCTCATCATCTGAAGCTTGTTCATACAACTCTTTCTCAAATAGCATAGGAATAATTTTTGGAGTATAGTCATCATTTTGTAGATTAACTTTGTTTATAATATCATCGTATTCTTTTTTTGAATCATTTTCAAGTTGTTTTTTTTCATCATCTGTAGCTTCTTTATGAGCTGTAATACCTTTTGCAAAAGTATCTTTATAGTTTTCTTCATCCATAGGTAGTGCTACACTAACTGTAATCTTTTCTTTATACTTATCTTTAAATACTACATTAGTGATAATTCTATCCGCTCCATCAGCAAGTGGAGTAAGCAATACAAATGGTGTCTCTGGATATTTTTCAATAAGATTATCAAATAGTTCTGATACTTTAGTTTCTAAAGACGCATAATAATTTTTATGAATATCTCTATATCCTGTTATACCTAGGACTATTGGGATTTTATGGTTATTATTATTTTTATAAAATAGTTTTAATATTAATTTTATTTCATCAAGCTTATTAATATTCTCATGTAACTTAAAATAAGTATTAATAATTACTTCATCGTTAACACTATAATTTATAGCATAATTATATTTACTAAAATCGTACATATAATTATTTTTTTTATGCAGATACCTTTGAGGTTTATATTTCTTTAATATAAAAAAAGAAGATAAATTAATATAGTCATTATTAGAAGCTTTTCTATTAGTGACTTTTATATAATAACTACTACTATCTTCATAACAATAAATATTAAATTCTTCTCTATTAATTATTAATTGTTTAATATAATTTGGTTGATAATATTTACTAAAAAAAGAATTTATTTGAGTATAAATTGAATCCGAATTAAAAATCAGGACAGTATTATGATCTGACATTTGTCCTTTATATTTAAAGGTTAAAGAGTCAATAATAACTTTATTTATCATGCTATTGTTCTTATCTTTAATATTTTCTGATCTGCAAATTTATTTTGAAGTTTATTTAATTTATCTGCAATGTTATAATCAAATTTTAATTGTCCAATTTTATAAATATATTTATCAGCACCATATTTAATATCTAAATCTTGAAATAAACAATCAAACACATTTTTTAATTCTTCACAAAAACTTTCTTCCAGCTCAACATAATTTAATGCATTTATAAAAATATCTTTAGTAATTGTATCATCCAGTCCTGGAATACGTAAACCATTGGCTAAATAAAATAATGTTTCAATAGGTTCATTATAATAATTAATGTTCTTAAACTTATTTTCAAAAGTTTTGTACAAAAAAAGAACTTTTTCATTTTTTGAATGATATGTATTAAATAAATTTAAAATTTCATTTAAATATCTATCTTCTTGACAAGTATTTATATTGTTCACTCTATCTTTAATTAAGTCTAAACAAGTTTTATCATCATCATTTTTTATATTAATATTTACATTATTTTCTAAAAGAGTTTTTATGGAAAATATATCATTCTCCTCTATCGCCCTCATTAAAATTGTATATCCCCATTGAAACTTTTGATTAATATCTACTTTATTCTTAAGTAATAAGTTAATCATTTCATGATTTTGATTTTTTAACAAATAATGAAATAAATTCATATCACTTCCAGGAGGATATTCAATATTGATATCTGCTCCACCTTCTACTAAAAGTTTTGTAATTTCTTTGTAATCATTAAGTATTGATAGTGAGATTGGTCTTTCTAAAATAGTATGTATGCTATTAGAATAACTCAAATTTACATCGCTATTATAATGTATTAATAATTCAACTGTATTTTTTGAGTTATTATTAATAGCAATATGCAAAGGAGAAGTGAACTCTTCAGCAGAAATTTGCCAGGTAATATCAGGATTTAAAAGTCCATTACTTAAATGAAAAGCTATAAAAGTATCATTATTATTTTTTATAGCTTTATTAATTATTGATAAGTTATTTTCAAATATACCATCAGCATGTTCAAATACAAAATCTTCAAATTCTTTAATGTTGCTTTTTAATTCTTTTGAATTTTTTCCGTATAAACTTTCAGCTAATTTAATAACTTCTGAAAAATAATTAAAGATTTGATAATAATATTTGATAGAATTACAAGTTGCATAAATACTTACAAGTTGATATAATATTCCATATTCTAATTTTAATAAGAAAGTAGAATTTAAATTTATGAATTGAGTACCTTTAAATTTGTTTAATAACTCTTCAATTACTTTTATAGCTTTATCACATTTATTTTCTAGAACATAAACTTTAGATATATTTGTTATATATTCTATTTCATCTAACCAGTTTTCTATCTTGTAATACTTGAAAAAATCCAAGCTATCATATTCAAAAACAAATTTTTTATTTTCTTCGTTTAATGTATTAATAATAATAGCAAAATAATTAGAAAAATTATTTTTTTTATTTTCTTCTATTTTCTTCAAAATACTCATTAAAATTTTAGAAATATCAATAAACTCTGATGACATTATAAAATTTAATTGATATTCTAAATTATTTTGATAAGCAATATATTTATTATTTTCTTTTGTATAAATAGTTAAGCTATCATTTTCAACATAAAACTTTATATAATCAAGAGTTTCAATTAATGTAACAAGTTTTTTTGTATTTTTAATTTTTATTAAATGAAATGGGTACTCATTTATTTTTCTTAAATCATACACACCATTATTATATATTTTATTTATTTCAAAATACTCAGATAGCTTTGAATGTAGTTCTTCATTTCTATAAGTATAAAAATTTTCTTTTATAGCTTCTTCTACAACTCTGTGATAAGGATTTATCAACATTTTTCCATCAATAAGCTTTTCAGTAAAAAGATCTTCTATATAATAATAAAACCTAGACCATATAGCAGTAGGTAGCTTATCAAGTTTTGGATACCTGTCATTTTGATATTCTTTGAGTACATTAGAATCTCTTGAAAAAAGATCAAGTAGTTCATCCTCACTTAATCCATCTTTAGATGCACTTATATAGCCCAAAGCATCTTTTATAAGTATATCTTCATGATGGTATTTTTCTTGAATCATATTGAAATACTGTATGATAAGTTCTTTTTCATCTTTTTCTAGATGAGTGTCTTTTTCATCATCTTTCCAATGTCTAACTAACTCAAACACTAGTTTCATATACAATGGCGTTGTATTTTCATCTATATTATTTTTAATTGATTCTATTTGAGTTTTAGAAATTTTACGATTAACATTTTCTAACCAAGTCTTTAGTAAATTTATAAGTATTTCAAAATGAGATTCATTCTCTTTTGAAAGAGATGTAAGTTGATATTTTTGCTGTATATCATTTAATATATCGTAGTACCAGTAATAATCCTCATTTTCTTTTTTAGTTTTATCATAGAGACATGAAAAAACTACTTTTACATTTGATGGTAAATTTTCTAGTAAAATTCTTAAATCACTTTTATCTTCAAACTGATCAACAGCATCTATAAATAGCACAATAGCTTTATTATGAAATTTTTGATACTCAGTAAGTTTACTTATGAACTGCTTTTGAAATTTATCTTCTTCATGCTCATTAATTGGCTTTAAAATTTCATTATCTTTTTGAAGAACTGATTCCATTTGCCAATAGATATTTTCAAATAATTGCCTTGAAAAAGTAGAAAATGCACTTGTACCTACGAACCTATATATCACTTCATACTTAGTCGTATCAACTTCAGATATAACTTTTGCCATTACTGAAGTTTTACCAGTACCTGATCTTCCATATTGTAGATAGTATTTATTTTCATCTTTTAATATGAATTCTTTAATGCTATCAACTTCTTGTTCTCTACCCACTACAAGTGAGGATTTAGTATCTAAAAATATTTTTTGTTGTTCTAGTTCTATTTGTAATTCTGTTTGTTCTATAAAATTATCTATCTCTTTTTGTATAAATATTTCAAACCTTTTTAAAATTTCATTATGAAACTCTTTTAAAGATACTGGTAACTTTTCTAAAGTTAAATTTTCATAAGGTATAGTTTTAGTTACTTTTATGTCATTCCATGCAATTTTCATACAGATTTGATTACTAGTAGGTATATTACACTCATTTTTAAGTTTCTTTGTTAAGTTGTTTAATTTTGATAAATCTTTATCAATAAAATCTTCTAATTCTTCATTAACTGTTCTCTTTTCAGCAATCGTTCTAAAATAGGCAAAAGTATGATCATGTTTTTTTGTTACATCAAATGCATCAAGACCAGCATACATCTCTTGTTCTGTTGCAGAAGTATTATATTTTCTATAAGTAGTTTCATCTTTTGGATTATTAAATACTTTTTGTAAAACTGTACGAATTTTATTTTCTATCTCAGACCAAGCATCTCTATTATCCTTATATTCATATTTATCTTTTAGATAGTATTTTGAAGTAGGCAATGAATTTTTATCTTCTAGGTACCATTTTTTTACATAATCTTTTTCTTCATAATTAATATCTTCTGATGATAAAATTTGATTAAATTCATTGGTATTTATTTCGTAAGGAATTGGTACCCAACCATACCTTTGTCCTACTAATAACAATAAGTTTGGACTTGGGTTATAACTACTTCTTTCAATTTCATTTAGACATATATTCATAGTCTGCTGATCATAACCAGCTTCTTCTTGTATACCCCATCTAAGGTCAATAGGTTGAAAACTAAATCCATTTTTTTGGCAAAGATATTTAAGCTTAGGAAATATAAATTTTTGGAGTATATTTCTTTCATTTTCAAAATCTTTAAATGTAGAACTTATAAAAAACTTTATTACTTTTTGCATTTCCTATTTTCCTTTTAATATAATTATAGAAATATTATTATATATCTATTAATATAAAAAACAGTATAATCTTATTAACTTGATAATAGTGTATTACTAAAAAATTTACTTAATATTAAAACTAGGAAGAACAATGAGTACTAAACAAGAGTGGCATCAAAAGAAAATAAAAGGTGGCTTTGCACAAGAAATTTGTAGAGGTCACTTTGCATACTTAGAGTTTGATGTAGAAGCATCAGGAATAGAGCAAATAGCACCTATCTATACAAAAAGTGCAAATAAAGTAGATGCTAAAGCAAATATAAAAAACTCTTTACAAAAAACTCCAGATTTTTTACTAAGCAATGAAAAAAGTGCTTTTTTAGTAGAGGTGAAGTTTAAAACTACTATAAACAATACTCAAGATTTTTATAATTATAGTGATGAACTACTTTTTGATTATAAAAGTATGCTTTTTAAGTGTAACGAGCTAAGTAAGATTGATGATAAAGCAACTTTTATAAAACAACTTAAAACATTTGAAAATGGGGAAATAACAAAAAGATTATCAGAAAACTTTATATTTTATGTAGTCTTAAACAAAGAACTCTACAACAGTTATGTTCATATTTTTGTTCCAATAAATTACAAATCTAAAGAACATGGCTACGGATGGAGAAATGCCCACTCTGAACATATCAATAAGATATTAGATATACCTAATTTTAATAGTGGATATAAAGATGTAATAAAACCTATGTTAGATGAGATATATGCTTATAAAAGTTAAAAATTATGGTACTATTGTGTCATATTTTACATTTTACTAAAGAGGAAATCATATGGATATGTTATGTAAATTTCAGGAGATAGATAAAAAAGCAAGAGATGAAATAGCTAAAGTTATTTTTTTACTTAAAAATGAACTTAGTGATGAAATATTAATAAATATATTAATAGAAAAAGGGTTTTCTGAGGACACACCATTTGATTCATTTATAGTTGATTCCAATAAAGAGATGGAGTGTATTAGATTATTAACATCTAAAGGAGATATAAAAATTCCATCAATAATTTATTATTTAGATGGAGAGATAGAATTTATAGCAAAAGATATTGTTGAAAATGGTACAAAATATACTTTTACATATGAAACATTAAAGAAAATAGCTCATGGAGTTACTATTATGAACAATAGAGATACTATGACAAGTGGAAGTTTTTTAAGTGCTTTACAGTTTATAGAGTTAAAACCATCTGCACTAAATGTATTTAAAGAGATATTTGGTGAGCAAGTAGATACATTACCAGTAAGAGAGTTTGATAAAACTATAATGGACTATGCTTATGAACCTATCTTCCATGATAAAGAAGCTAGTGAACTTGATAAAATATTCACATCAGTATTTGAAGATAATAATATCTTTAAATTAAATGGATATACAAATCTAAAATTAGATTATGACCAAACTTTTACTACACTAGCAAAACTTGCAGAAAAAATAGCATATAAATATAATGAACCTACTGTAACTCTCCAAACCTTTTTAGCTGCTATTTCATATGTAGAACTCTCACCTATAGCAAAAAAAGTTTTTATGAATATATTTTCAATGTTAGATCAATTAAATGAAAATATGATGGATGAAGAATTACTAGAGATAGATGACTCCATAATCGTTCCTTATGTTGACAATGAATTAGCTAGTATGGTCGATCAACTAGATGGAATGTTTGAGAATGCCAAAATATTTAGGTATAGAAGATAGTTTAAAAAAAACTATAAGCGAATAATTTCAAGTACTATAAGGAAAAACCATAAAAATCATAATCTCTTTATTTTTAACCTTTAGTTTATCTCACGGATTTATTTTGATTCCATTAATGCTAATGTACTCTAGTGGAATTTCCAAAAAGAATAGTAAGTATGAACTATATATAGAAACAAAACCAAAAAATGCCACTATTAGAATTATGAATATAAAACCTAAATTTAAACAGGGGATTATTCTAAAAAGAGGAAAGTATGAGATAGAAATATCTGCAAAAGGTTATAAAACTAGAAAAGAATGGATAACCCTTAAAAGAAATGCAAAATATGAAGTTAAATTAGATTTAGATATAGAATATTATATGAAATTATGTACAGATAAGCAAAAAACCATCAAAAAGTGTTCAGATATAGCTGTAAACTTTTTTGACAATGGATTAAAGCTTTTTAATAAAAATAAGTATCAAGATGCTCTTAAGTATTATGATAATGGGTGTAAACTTTATAATCATCAAAGCTGCTTAAATCTTGGTGTTATGAAATTTTATGCTGAAGGTACAGATGAAGATATAGAAGATGCTAAAAAACTATTTAACAAAGCTTGTAATTTAGGTAATAAGAAAGCATGTGAAAATATACTTAGATTAAAAAAATTGGATTTAAAATGAGATTAAAATTTATGAGATTTATTTTTACATTGATAGTTACAATTAGCTTTGTAGGTTGTGTAAGCAAATCTTTTAATACTTCAAAAAAAGATTATAATGTAAATATAAAAGGTAAAGTTATTTATAAAATGATTAGTCGTGATTTTACTACAAATGAAAAAATAATGAGAATTAGTTTAGCAGATGGATTTATTTTTGAGGATATTAGTTTTAAACTTAACTCTGATTTATCTAAAAATATAATAAAAAACATTCAAGAAAATGACTATGTTAAAGTAAAAATTAATTCAAATATAAAAAAAATAATGATTAGAAAGCCTAATGGTAAAATATACTTTTTAGAGATAGAAGATAACTCTTTAAATGATTATACTATTATTCATCAAGAAGTTTATAAAGAAGGTAAATATATAGAAAATATTTTCAATAAACCAATTCTTCTTAGAGAAAATAAATATATAAAATAAAGAAAAAATAGTATTACAAATTGAAGCTTTATTAAGTTAAAATAATTTTTATTTAATACATTATTGGTTTTATGAATGAATTATATAAAAAAAGTATATGGTATACAGAAGTAATATTACTAATTAACTTAATAGTACAGGATATTAATATCTAAAAAATATCATAGTCATCAAATTTATAGTATTTAAATAAATCTTAACATAATTTTACCTACAATATTGAATAATAATTATAAGGACTACTATGCAAGATACAAATATAGAGAATCAAACTATAGATTATAGAAAATTTTTAAATAAAAGATTTGCTCACAAATTAAATGATAAAGAAGTAGAAAAATATATAGAAATGGTTGAAAATATGCATCAACTTATAGATGAATTAATTACTATTATTAATAATGAAGGTAAAGAAATATTTAATGATAATTCATTAAAAGCATTTATAATAAAATTATTAAATATTCAAAAATATACAGATATAGATGAATGGAAGTATTATTTAACCGATTTGATATTAAATCTGCCAAATTCAAAATATACAGAAGTAGAAGTGATAGAGCAGTTAGATAGTCTTTTTAATAATTTTACAGAAGAGAGCTAAAAAATGAGTCACACTATATTTAAAAAAACCATATTATATGCAGAATTTTTAGCTAGAAAAGATTCTATTGAACAAGTAGGCATTGAAGAATTTAAAGAAGCATTAAGTGAGACTTACCCATATATATCAGTAACTGATCCATTTAAGAATAATATTGAAAAACTTTTAGTTAATTTAGATCTATTAAACTTAAAAGAAAAAGAACCTGAAAGTCGTGGTTATATAAAAATATCTAAATTAACAGATAGTACAAAAAATAATATTAGATTAAATTTTACCGATGAATTATTTGACATAATGCAAAAAATAGAACTAGATATAGATAGTTTAGATGCTGATTTAAGAGCTATATTTGTAAAAATACCAATATTTGGATTTGATACTGCAAAATTAATTAAAAAAACTTTAAAACAAAATATTTTTGGTCAAGATAGAGCCATAGATATTATAAGTGATGCTTTTAAAGATGATCTTCTTAAAAAGAAAAATATGCCAAAAAATATATTTTTCTTTTTAGGTTCATCTGGTACCGGAAAAACTTTTTTAGCAAATAGTATAACTTCATTACTTCCTGAGTATAGTTTTAAAAGCTTTGATATGACACAATATTCTCATCCTGAAATAGGTGGAAATCTTGTAGGAACTCCTAGAATGTGGGGAAATGCTAAAAATGGTGAGCTTACATCGTATGTGAAGAAACATCCAAAATCTGTAATAGTATTTGATGAGTTTGATAAAGCACATACAAATGTACAAAATGCACTTTTAACTTTACTAAATGATGGTTATATTGATGATGCTAATGGTTGGTGTGCAGATGGTGAACCATGGCATAAAGATAGAGGAAATGAAGCAGAATGCTCAGATAAAAATCTTATAACAAGAGTTAATTTTAATGAAACAATATTAATTTTTACTACAAATCTTGGTTCGAAACTTTATAATGATGATAATTTTATGGAAGCATTTACAAATAACTATATACAATCACAGCAGATTTTATATGATGTTTTAGCAAAAGAAACAACAACCCAATCAATTTCAGCTGGATTTTCTAAACAAACTGAAGCACCTGCTATATTACCACACTTTTTATCAAGACTTATGCAAGCAAAATTAGTTTTATTTAATAAACTAACCCTTGAACATTTTCTAAAAATAATAAAGATAAAATTTGAAGAATTTAAACTAAATATATTAAAAAGTTATGATATAGATGTTGTTTGTAATAATGATAATTTAAAATATTTATTTAATTTTCTTGTTTTACAACAAGCACCAAATATAGATGCAAGAAATGTTAATACAAAATCAATACAAAATCTTTATCATGATATTTTAGAACATATAGAAGTTCTGGATATTGATTTTTCTTTTATAGATACTATAAAACTAGATATATCAAAAGATGCAAAAATATATTTTGAAGAAAATTTTAGTGAAATGATCCAAAATAATAATTTGATAAAATACTTTTTTAGAAAAAACATATCTTTTATATTTTCATCTAAAGTAGATATTGAAGATAAAACTTTAATATACACTATAAAATCAATTAGTCATAATAAGATAAATAGTGTCTATGATTTTCAAGGTAGTGATGCTTTATCTTTTGAGGTGCCAGATATAACTTTTGACCAAATAGCAGGACATAATAAAGTAAAAGAGAAATTAAAAGAGATTATTAAGTATCTAAAAGATCCAAAATTAACACAAAAGTATGGTATAGAGATACCAAGAGGTATGTTAATGTATGGAAAACCAGGTACTGGTAAAACACTACTTGCTAAAGCTTTTGCAAATGAAGCAGATCTGCCTATCATACAAACAACTGGAGCAAAACTATTAAATCAAGAGCATCTAACAAATATTTATAAAAAAGCAAAAGAGTATGCTCCATGTATTATATTTATAGATGAGATAGATACACTTGGTAAACGAGATGGCAATACATTTAAAGATACTATTATAAATCAGCTACTAACAGAGCTAAATGGTTTTAATGATGATAATGAAAGTTTGATTTTTACTATGGCTGCCACAAATTTAAAATATAAGATAGATGATGCTATTTTAAGATCAGGACGTATAGATATTCATCTAGAAATAGATGATTTAGACCAAGAAGCAAGAAAGTATTTTATGAATAAGCTTAAATCTAAACCTACACAAAAAGATATAGATATAGATAAGCTAGTATTTTATACAGCTGGTATGACAGGTGCAGATCTTGAAAAAGTTTTAAGAGAATCTTCTTTGGAGGCATTACGAACTAAAAACAATATTATTACACAGCAAATAGTAATAGAGCAAATTAATATAATAAAATATGGTCAAAGAACTATTTTAAAGTCTATTGAAAGTGTGCTTAATGAAACAGCTTATCATGAAGCAGGACATGCCGTGATTTTTAAAGTATTAATGCCGCATATACCAATAGAGCAAATAACTATAATACCAAGAGGTGAATCACTTGGTTTTGTATCTTATAATGATGAAGATATAGAGAGTAATATGTCAAAAAAAGATATAGAAAATAAAATAGCAATTTTATTTGCAGGTAGAATTGCACAAACCAAACAGTTTAATGATGATGGTTTTGATACAGGTGCATCAAATGATCTAGAAAAAGCAACATTTTATGCATATATTATGGCAGCTGGATATGGTATGGATGAAAAGCTTGGATATTTAAATATAAGCCGTATTAAAAACAACACATTTTTACAATCTCAAATAGAAGAAAGTGTAATAAAAACATTAAAAACTATACAAATAAAAGCTGAAGAGTTAGTAGATAAACACTGGGAAAAGATAGAAAAGATAGCTAAATTACTTATAGAAAAAGAGGTATTAGAGTTTGATGAGTTAAGGGAAGTATTATAGATACGGCTAATGATCAAGTAGTGAGTTGGAAGAAATTATTATTAAATTAAAGTATCTTTTAATACAAAAATCTAAATAAATAAAATGATATTTTATGGAAGTGTAAAAACAGACTTAGTAGTGTTCAATAATCTGTGTCAGCATCGAGTAATTCCTAAAATTGTATCATAAATTAAGAGCCTTATCCAAACGTCCCTCAAAGTAAATTGAAAGTTGAGAGATAGTTAGGCTCCAGTTTCTAATGGGCATTATCCACTTTTTTTCAGCATTTTTGATACCCAGAAAAAGAAGTTTAAGTAGGCTGTTGTCGTTAGGAAAAGCACATTTGGTTTTAAAGAGTGTTCTAAATTGGCGATGTACTAATTCTATGATATTTGTAGTGTAAATAACCTTTCTAATATCAGCTGGATTCTATAGTAATTACATAAAATCTATCCTTTATACAAAGTGGAAGGAGCTTCTAAATAATGATGAAGCTTTAACAACTGCTATTCTTGAAAGATTAATACACCACTCACATCTAATAAATGTTACTAGTGAAAGTTACAGACTAAAGCAAAAACGGGAAGCTGGATTATTAGATATTTCGGCTAAATAGGTGTTACGAAGTGGTACATATTTACACTGCGTTTTGGTACATTTTTGGATTGCGCTTGACAATAGGTAGTATGATAAGCTTATTTAAAAATGATCCTTTGGTAATGGCCCATAGTACTGGTAATTCTCTTGAAGCATGAAATCCTGCTGCTTTTTCAGCCCCAACTGCAAGATCATCTCCTAAAATAGGAACAGTTTTTTTTACTGCAACTTTTGTAATAGCCGCTGCATCATCCATAAGCATAGCAACATCATCTAATATTGCAAAAAATCTACCTGTCATATCTTATCATAAAGTATATTTTAATATAAAAATCCAAAAAGATATAATGGAATTTTATTGTTAAATCCAACTTCAATATCATCTGCTACTACAAAGCTATTTTCTATATCTTTTATTTGAGAAAAGCTTTTATTTTTCCCTCCAATTTCAAAAAGATATTTATTTTCTACTAAAAAATCACCTTTTTTAGGATAAGTCACATTGTGTTTTACACTCAAAGAGTTTAAGAAAAAAGTTTCTCTTAGTGTTCCTATTTGAGAGTCTAATATAGATAATAAATTTGTATTATTTAGATATATTTTTTGAGGTTTTTCTAGTTTTGATATCTGTTTTGATGATGATTTCATAAGTAATTTTATAATACCTGCATCTTCAAGTTTTATAAAGTACTCTTTTAAAGTTCTTCCATCTCCAATATCAAGTGTAGTTTTTAGCTTTTCTATAACTGGTACAAATGGCACACTTTCCATAATCACACTTACAAGTAGTTTTAACTTTTTGATACTATTGCCATCTAATTTTGGATATACAAAAAGAAGATCACTAGATATTGAGATATTTATATTTTCTTGAAGCATATCAAAAAAAACTTCATCATCATTTATACTTAAAAAATATGGGTAATATCCAACTTCACAATATCTTTTAAAAAGTGGCAATACTTTTTTATCAAGCTGTTCTAATTTTGTAGTTATTTCAAAAGCTATATCTTGATGATTTGTTAAAATATCATTTAATCTAAGTGTTGGCAAACATATATCTAAAGTAAGCTCTAAATACTCTTTGAAACTCATACCTTCCATTTTAAGAATATGGGCTCGTCTACTTAAATCATGACTACCTTTATATATTTCTAAAGCAGAACTACCACTTGCTATAATTTGTAATGATGGAAAATTATCATAAATAGATTTTAACTCTTGTGACCAATTTGAATATTTATGTATCTCATCAAAACAAAGTAGCTTACCACCCATCATCTCAAATTGCTCTGCTATTTCATACATACTAAGCTCACCTACAATAAAACTATCCATACTTACATAAAGTGCATTTAGTTCTTTGTGGCTATTAATATACTGAGCGATTGTTATAGTTTTACCTATACCCCTTTGCCCTGTAATTATTGTTAATCTATGTTTGATCTTATTTTCTTTTATAAAATATCTTTGATATGGTAGATTATTTTTTATAAGAAATTTCTTTGATTCTAATAATAGTTTTTGTAACATAATAACTCCGATAGGTTTTATAATACTATTATATCATATTAAAATAGGTATTACAATACCTACTTATATCAAAAGCTTAAATGTTACTTATTTGTTAAATAACTCAGAATGACTATCACTTCTTCAACTCTAATAGTAGTTTATCTTTATTTTTAAAAATCTTAAAAATTAATCAAGCTGCTAATAATTTAACTATCTCTTTATAATCAAAATCAATAGCCTTATCTAATGCTTTTTTTCCATTTTTATCAGTTTTATTTATATCTACATCATATTTTAGTATAGACTCTACTAAGTCAATGCTGTTAATTAGAACTGCTCTCATTAAAGGTGTTATTCCAAAGTTGTTAGCTATGTTTATATCTGCACCATTTTTTACTAAAAACTCCACAACTTCTATATTGTTTTCCAAAGTAGCTCTTAATAAAGGAGTATTTGAAAAATTATTTTTTAGTTCTATATTTGCTTTATGTTTTACTAGTATTTTTACAATATCTATCTTACCACCATAAGATGCTATCGATAAGGTACTATTTCCATTTTTATCTACAGAATCAATTTTAGCACCATTTTCAAGCAAAAAACTCATACATTCAACATCATGATAATAAGACTCTATACAAAAAGCATCATTTATAGTATTTTCATCTATTTTAAAATTATTCATAAAAAGTTTTACTATTTCTATATTTTTAGATTCTACTGCCTCTATAAAATCACTTTGTTTAAATATCGCACCATATTCTAAAAGTATTTTTACAATGTCAAAATTACCTTTATTAGATGCAATTGACAATGGCCTCTCTTTTGTATTTGGCATAGCACCATATTCTAATAATAGTTTTACTATGTCAAATTTATTTTGATAAGTTGCTATACATAGAGGAGTAGCAATAAAATTACCAACCCCCAGCTCTACATCTGCTTTATTTTTAAGTAAATATGTGACAACCTCTATATCTCCTTTTCGAATAACAGCACATAAGATAGTATCTTTATAATCATTTGAAGTAATAAAATTAATATCAATATTATTAAAATAGTTATTAAAATATTTTATAAAAATAATATCACCATACAGACATAGAACATAAAAAATTTCTCTTATATATGCCATTTCAATATCTGAATCATTAATCTTATTATCTATAAAAAATAAAAAAAGTTTAATATAATATAAGGCTTTTTCTTTATCTCTTTCATCCCTACCTATTGCTATAATTTTACCAACAAGTCTTTTTAGTATATTTGTTTGTTTATGTACTTCAAAAAGACACTTAACTATCTTTATTCTAGTATCTATTTTTTCTTCACTATGAGCATGATATATACCAAAAACAACATCTTCAAAGACTTCACTCATAGCTTCATCATCTAAGTTACCATCTTCTTCTATACTTTTTAGAAAATATTTTACTTTTTCAATATCATAATTATTTATTGCTAATTTTAAATCTTGGTACATGTTTTCACTTTTTAATAGTTTTTTTTAGTTTAATATTATACAATCATTTATCCGAAATAAAGGAAAAAATATGGATAGTATAAAAATTCTTAATTTTAATATTGAAAATAGTTATGACTATGAAGTATCTGGTAAAGTTTTTGAGGATGGAACATATGAATTTTTGATAAGCTATTATTATAGTGCCACAAGTAAAAATGACTCTGATTTAGGTAGAGATATTAAATTATATATAGATTACACTAAAAAGATTGAAAAAATAATTATAGAAACAAGTTCATTCTCAGATCATTATGCTTATGGCAGACACTCTAGTAATGATTCAAAATTATTTGATAATAAAGAAAAGATAGAAAATTTTATGAATACTTATAAAGATGATGAAGAAGTAGATATGATTAATCAAATTTTAGGAAAAATTACTCTTAACTCATATACTATTTAAAAATTAATATATAAGGATTTAATAAAATGCAAAACAGTTCTATATCGTATGAAAAGTATGTAAAAGAGTCTTTTTTTAAAAAATTAAATGATGCTAAAAAAGAAAGTTACTTGAATTATATAAAAAACTTACATTCATCATTGTCTGACCTAATTATACATATAAGTAAAGGGCAAGATGATATACTTAATGATGATGATATAGACGATTTTATTTTTAGATTGATGAAGATAAAGGGAGATGTTGATATTAATGAATGGAAATATTACATGATGGACTCTATACTCAAACAAGAAAATATACAATACAGTGAAGTGCAAGTCACTGAGCATATTAATTATTTATTTGATAAACATTTAGGAAATTAAAATTATGACTGATGAAGAACATGACAAATTGGTTGATGATATAAGAAAAACAGCTACTGTACAAAAGGTTAAACCTATGTATGAAACAATAAAATATTTTTCTATATTTAATAATTTAATATTGTATTCAGAATATTTATCAATAAGGTCTGATTTAAAAGAAATCACTTTAAGGCATTTTAAATCAGCTCTTGAAGAGATCTATCCATTTATGGAAGATACAGATACAAATATTGAAAATATAAAAAAAATTGCTAAAGCCATAAAAATAGAACAAAAAAAAGCAGAAAAATTTAATTATAGAAAAATAAGTAGAAATACTGATTCACTTAAATATTTACCAAGATTAAAATTTTCAAATGAATTACTAAATATTTTAATATCTTTAGATTTAGATTTAAACACAATAGATACTAAATTTAGATTTGCTTTCATTCATAACTCAATATTTAGTTTTAAAAATGCAAAAACCATAAAAGAAACACTTTCAAAAAATATATTTGGTCAAGATAGAGCTATAAATATAATAAGTGATGCGTTTAAAGATGACTTACTAATAAATAAAAATAAACCTAAAAATATATTTTTCTTTCTTGGTCCATCTGGTTCTGGAAAAACATTTTTAGCGAGTAAGTTGCCAGATGTATTTTCAAACTATACATATAAATTTTTTAACATGACGCAGTATTCGTTTCCAGATACAGAGGGAAATCTTATTGGTACACATAGAATGTGGGGTAATGCAAAAGTTGGAGAACTAACATCATATGTTAGAGAAAATCCTAAGTCTGTTATAGTGTTTGATGAGTTTGATAAAGCAAATACAAGTATACAAAATGCTCTTTTAACTATTTTAAATGATGGTTATTTAGATGATGCATGTGGATGGTGTGCAGATGGTACACCTTTTCATAAAGATAATGTGAATGAAGCTAATTGTGCTGAAAACAAGATGATTTACAGAGTTGATTTTACTGACACCATACTTGTATTTACAACTAATCTTGGCTCAAAACTTTATAATGACCATAGATTTATGGAAAATTTTGAAGAAAATCTCACCTACTCTCAGCAGTTACTATATGATGTGCTTTCTCAAGAGACTAAAACTCAAAGAGCTTCAAGTTCCTCTGGAGGCTCTTCTCAAACAGTTGCAATATTACCACACTTTCTCTCCAGATTAATGCAAGGTAAATTGATACTTTTTAATAAACTAAAATTAAATGATTTTATAAAGATAGTAGATAGTAATTACACTGACTTTAAAAATAAACTTATAGAAAAATATAATGTTAATATTGAACTTACAAAAAATGACAAGAAGTATTTAACATATTTATTGATATTACAATTAGCACCAAATGTTGATGCTAGAAATGTAAATGCAAAAGCCATAAAACTTCTTTATACAGAAATTTTAGAAAAGCTTGAAGAACTTGAGAAAAACTTTATAGATATAGATAAAATATCTATCAAAATATCAGCAAAAGTAAAAAAGTATTTTGATAAAAACTTTAGTGCAATGATAAAAGAAGAAACAATTATCAGTGATTTTTATAGAAAAAATTTAGTCTTAAAAATAGACTCAAAAGCTAAAATATCAAATGATAAGTTAATTTACACCATACATGAAGTTGAGCATCATAAGATAAATAGTATAAAAGACTTTCAAGGTGAGGATGCTTTAGTATTTGAAGTACCAGATACTACCTTTGATGATATTGCTGGAAATACTCTAATAAAAAATAGACTAAATGAAATAGTATACTATCTAAAAAATACACAAATGCTTGAAAAATTCAATATAGATACACCTAGGGGATTACTACTTTATGGAAAACCAGGGACTGGTAAAACTATGCTTGCCCGTGCCTTTGCAAATGAAGCAGATCTACCAATCATACAAACAACTGGTTCAAAACTTCTAAATCCAGATCATTTAAAAAATATTTATGCAAAAGCAAAAGAGTATGCACCTTCAATTATTTTTATTGATGAGATAGATGCTATTGGTCAAAGGGATGGAAATACTTATAAAGATACAATTATTAACCAATTTTTAACTGAGTTAAATGGTTTTGCTGATGATAAAGATAAAATCGTATTTACCATAGCAGCTACAAATTTTAAAGCTAAAATAGATCCAGCAATACTTAGATCTGGAAGGATTGATCTTCACATAGAGGTTGATACATTAGATAAAGAAGCTAGAAAATTCTTTATACAAAAACTTCTCAAAAAACCAACTTATGGAAAAATAAGTATAGAAAAAATACTTTTTTATACAGCAGGTATGACAGGTGCTGATTTTGAAAAAGTACTAAGAGAATCTTCACTAGAAGCTTTAAGAAGAGATAAAAAGTATATTACACAAGAGATTATCATAGAACAGATAAATATTGTAAAATATGGAAATAGAATACCAGAAAAGTCTATAGATTCTATATTGGAAGAGACCGCTTATCATGAAGCTGGTCATGCCGTGATTTCTAAAGTCTTAATGCCACATAGACCAATAGAACAAATCACTATAACACCAAGAGATAGATCTCTGGGTTTTGTATCATACAATAATGAAGATATAGATTCTAATCCTTCTAAAAAAGATTTAGAAAATAGAATATCTATCTCTTTTGCAGGACGTATCTCACAAATAAAACAGTTTGGTGATGATGGATTTGATACAGGTGCTTTAAGTGATTTAAAACAAGCTACAAGACATGCCTATATTATGGTTGCACACTATGGGATGGATGACAATATTGGATATATAAATATAGATGGTATACCAAATCTTCAATATGAAAAAGAAAATATAACAGATAGTGATTTTTTACAAGCAGATATAGAACTTAGTGTAAAAAAAATATTAAAAGAGATAGAGAAAAAAACAAGAATAGCCGTAGATGAAAACTGGGATAAAATAGATATGATAGCAAAACTTTTAATTGAAAAAGAAGTTTTAGATACTGATGATATTAATAACATACTATAAGTAGAAAAAATGCTAATAATTTACAATGATATATGTTGTGATGATGATTTAAATTACCGATTAGAAAAAATGAAAGATATAATAGATAAAGCTATAGAAGATGAAAAAGAATTATCAGAAATTGATTTTTATAGTTTTATAAAAGAGATAAGTGAGCTAGATCCTTTTACAAACATTGATAAAGTTGTCTACTATCTAATTGATTATATCTTAATAACGGATGAAAAAGAGATATATAAAGAAGTAGAAGTTGTTGAGACTATGCTTTATTATTATGACAACATAAGAAATTCTATTGTATAAAATATGACAATTTGTCATATTTTCTCTCTTATATCTAAAAACTTAGTATAATTTTCCATCTTAAAAAAGGCTAAATTATGGCTAAGAAAAAAGTACTCTTTGAATGTCAACATTGTGGGCTAACTACTCCAAAATGGATGGGAAAATGTACAAATTGTGGCTCTTGGGATTCTTTTATAGAACTAAATGATCATCAACAAGAAGTTATAAAACAAACAAAATCAACATCTTCTTCATCTGCAAAAGCTATTAGTATCAATAAAATTGTTGAAGAAGAAGTATATAGATTTTCATCAAAAGACAATGAACTTGATATGGTTTTAGGTGGTGGAATAGTTCCAGGTTCTCTTACTCTTATAGGTGGTAGTCCTGGTGTTGGGAAATCAACACTACTTTTAAAAGTTGGTGGAAACATTGCATCATCTGGTAAAAATGTTCTTTATGTAACAGGTGAAGAATCAGCAGGACAAATTAAACTGAGAGCAAATCGCTTAAAAGCCAATTATGATAGTTTATATCTTCTTTCTGAAATAAGATTAGAACAAGTTTTAGTTGAGCTTGAACATAGAGAATATGACTTTTTAATTATTGATTCTATCCAGACTCTTTATTCTGAAGCTATTACATCTGCACCTGGTTCTGTTACACAAGTTAGACAGATAACTTTTGAACTTATGCGTATAGCAAAAGAAAAAGATATAGCAATATTTATTATTGGTCATATTACAAAAGAGGGTTCAATTGCTGGTCCAAGAGTTCTCGAACACATGGTAGATACTGTTTTATACTTTGAGGGTGATTCATCTCAAGAACTTAGAATTTTAAGAGGTTTTAAAAATCGTTTTGGACCAACAAGTGAAATTGGTGTTTTTGAGATGCGTGAAGATGGGTTAATATCTGCTACAGATATAGCATCAAGATTTTTCAATCGTGATTCACAACAAGCTGGTTCAGCACTTACTGTAATTATGGAGGGTTCTAGACCTATAATTTTAGAAGTTCAAGCCCTAGTTTCAGAGTCGCATACTCCAAATTCAAAACGACAAGCTACAGGTTTTGATAATAACAGACTAAATATGCTTCTCGCCTTACTAGAGAGAAAACTTGAGATTCCACTTTCAACTTATGATGTATTTATAAATATTACTGGTGGTATTAAGATTACTGAAACATCAGCAGATTTAGCAGTACTTGCAGCAATTATTAGTAGTTTTAGAAATCGTGTAATATCAAAAGAAACTATTTTTATAGGTGAAGTTTCATTAGTTGGAGATGTTCGTGATGTTCATGGTATGGATATAAGACTAAAAGAAGCTAAGATGCAAAATATAACAAAAGCATTATTATCTAAAAAACCACTTAACAAAACAAAAATTAAAACTTTTATAGTTGATGAAGTTACAAAACTTTTAGAATGGTACTAAATTTTATCAATTAAAATACAATTTAACTATAAAAGTTGTATAATTGCAAAAATATTTTATTAGGGGTTTTATATGATTGATGCAGAATTTAGAAGTGAAGAGAGATTTTCAAAATTATCACTAGCTTATGGTGATGGAGAAGAAAAAGAAAAAGTAAATACTGTTGTTGAAAAAATTATTGCTAAACATTCTCCAATGAAACCTGAAACATACACTTGTACAATTTCTAACAATAGAGAAGTTTTAGTAATTGAATATCATGATGACAATTCTCGCGAATCTGGTGATATTTTTGAAGAGATGATGAAAGCCTTAGATATTACAAAATGTGATTAAAAATAAATAAAATTACTTTATGTGATAAATATTTCGATATACTATACTAAATAAAATCAAGGAAGATACAATGGCTGAAGAAGAAAAAACTGAAGAAGAAGCCCCAGTAGAAAAAAAGGGCAAAAATAAACTGATGATTATTATCATTGTTGTACTTGTTCTTATAATTGTTGGTGGTGGTGTTGCAGCTGTTTTACTTATGGGTGGTGAAGAAGAACAAATACAACCACAACAAAGCCAACCTCAAGTTCAAGAAAAAAAGCAAACATCAAGATCAAGAGGAAGTTCTAATGAAATGAGTTCAAGAAAACTAAGTGATATTGGTATTCTTTATCCACTTGATACTTTCACAGTAAACCTTAAGAGTGATCAAGGTCGTCGTTATTTAAAAGCAACAATTTCACTAGAATTAGAAGGTGAAGAGTTAAGTATGGAACTTGATAATAAATCTCCTGTAATTAGAGATAGAATTATTAGAATATTATCATCAAAAACATTAGAAGAGATTAGTTCTAAAAAGGGAAAACAAAAAGTTACAGATCAAATCATAGATATAATGAACTCAATGATTGTAGATGGGCAAGTTAAAGGGATTTATTTTACAGAATTTGTTATTCAATAATTAATTCATGATAGGAATAGATTTAATAAAAACTTCTCGTATGCAAAGTTTAATAGAAAAATTTGGTAATAAAGGACTAAAAAAGTTTTTATCTGATGAAGAGATAAGCATTGCTAAAAACTATAAAACTGTAGCTGGTTTTTGGGCAGCTAAAGAAGCTC
>Ga0256826_1000541_pt1 | contig 22962 bp, 20 predicted proteins | sample CV79metaG_FD_185975 | JGI IMG/M metagenome (GOLD analysis project Ga0256826, IMG submission 185975) | Hydrothermal vent microbial communities from East Pacific Rise, Pacific Ocean - CV79 | ecosystem: Environmental > Aquatic > Marine > Hydrothermal vents | place: Pacific Ocean: East Pacific Rise...
GCAATTTTGTCCCAATCTGTTGGCATAATACTATTTGTTTAAAAGTGAATTAATTGCTTGATCTAAACTACGCGAATGAACATCCAGATTCTCTCCTATCTCACCTGCCTTTCCAATATAATCATCCAAAATTTGATCAAGTTTATTTAAGTCGATGCTATTATTAGTAATATCTGCTAATTGCTCAAAGGCAAGGGTTCTTTCATCATTAACCTTAACAGCTGATTCAATCAGTGCCTTTAACTGCGCCGTGGCTTGTTCATAAACCAAATAATCTGCGTTTATTTTACTAATGAGTTTAACTCTTTGAGTTTCTAAAGCAGTATGCATAAGATTACGTTGCTTTATTATATGAGGAATAATACTATTCATCATGCCGGTAAATTCCTCTTTATAATTAGTTTCTTCCGGAATATTCTTCTGGAAATTTGCTAAATATTTAGGAATATATTCCCCTTCTATAAATAAGTCAATCCGCTCCCTTTTGTCAGCAAACATTTTTTCAATTAACAACAGATTTAACTGATGCATCCTTTGCCCTTCTTCTATCACAGCATCGGTAAGTTTAATAGTTTGCACAGGTATTTTAGCGCAAGATGAAAATATTAATAATAAAATAAAAAAAGCTATTCTTTTCATATGATCTTGATTTTAATTTTCATAATTTAATTACTCCATTTTCAACTTAGCAGTCTTCTTCAAATCAATAACCTTTCCCAATGCATCATACCAAAATGGAGCACCAAAAGATGAAACTATGCCGGTTATCATAAAGCCTACTATTTTAAGAAGCCCATAAAAAAATTTCGAGAAATCATTTCCCTTTTTCTTTAATTGCTGATAGTATTCCTTTTCATAAACCCAACCTGTAGGCAATTCCATTTTCTTGCTATAATCTTTAAAGAAGGCTTTAGAAACATCTTCTGAATCCAGCGTTTCATGGGTCCCCATAAACTCTTCTGCTATTCCTGCCACATTAGTTCTTAAGGGTGCATTTTGCCATAAATCGGTAGTTATTCTTACAGCATCTATATTAAACACAACAGCAATAATAAATCCTAAAATAAATAGAGGCACTTTTAGCAATCGTTTGTATGCATGATTCACTCTGAGCATATATTCATTATACCATCCCTCTATCTCCTTGCTGAAAGTATTTGAGTCTACTGATTTATTTAAAAAAACAAGAATAATTCTCTTGAAATCATCATCAGGGAGCTTGTCCAATCCTTGCCTTATTCTTTCAATAAAACTGGCTCCCCCTTTATTTTCTGGATTTTTATCTATTATCAAATCTGTTACTACATCAGAAAATAGTTGGGAAGGAATTGAAGAAGTTAGCCTTTTATCATCATATGATAAAGACCTAATCATTGGATGCTGATACAGCCTGTGAACCCATATATTTGCATCTCCTTGATCCATCAATTTTACCAACATCTTCTTTAATAATATCCCTTTTTTATTAAACAAACTTGCCCAATATTCAATAATCCACGAAACAAAAAGGGATATCATTAAGCTGACAAAAACCAACGAAAGTATAAATTCCAATATGACCATATTATTATTTTTTAAAATTTTAATTTATAGAAAGAACTATAACTAAATGACAATTAGCTCTTGAAGCCATCCAACCACTCGGGATCACTCATTTGTTCTTTAATTCTGGAAGGATTGCCAATAGTAGAAACTAAAAGATCTCTGTTCTTATTATTAACTAAGTCCTTTGTAAACTTATTCTCCTCCATAATCAGATCCAACATAGCTTCTCCAATCACATTCATTAATGGGAATTTATTTACATCATCTAACTCAATACCTTTCAGCTCTTCATCGGTCAATTCTCTTAACCAATCAGCTTCCACATCATCAATATCTTCAATTCTTCTATCGGGCAATTTACTCATTGCATTAGCATCTAGGGATATTTGAAATCTTCGAAAATCCAGACCAGGGATAATACCTGATCTGATTAAATAATTCTGCATATCGCTGGCATCCTGACTAGATTCTCTCATCACAAAATTCAACCAAAACATGGCATCTAATCCTTTTGGGTTAGATGTTTCTTCGGGTTTAATAAACTCAACCGTAGTACCTGTCCCAAAACTAAATACTGTCAGCTTACTAAGGTCATACTTTTCTTTTCCACCATAATGTACAGCTTCCATAATTGCAGAAAGTGTAGGATTATTATAGGTGGTTGTTCCTCCATCAACAAACCTTTCCAGGGGCGTAAAATAGGTTGGTGCCGACATGGTTGCTTCTAAAACAGCTCTTAAAAGAACGTCCTTATAAGTTCCTACAAATTCATTGGCATCGTTTTTAAAACAAGTGAAAAAGGTTTCTTCACCGGCCACTACATCTTTTGATGTAATCATGATGTCCAAATGCGTTTTTTCACAAACATCCTTCAAACTGGCATTCCCTAAGTGATTTTTCAAAGCTTTCCTGTAATTAGTTTTGTCATACTCTGGTGGGTTGAGATAACGATTACCCCATCTGCGTTTTTTAAAAACTTTAGTTACCAGCTTTTTATAAAGCGCATCAATGTCTTTTGCTGTTTTTCCCTCTGCAATAAGCCCTGCTATGATACCACCGGTGGAAGTTCCGGCAACCATATCAAAAAGCTCATAGCATGGAATACCTGCTATTTCTTCAATTTTCTTCAAAAGCTGTAAAGTTAAAATACCTCTAATTCCTCCTCCATCAAGTGAGAGGATAATTTTGTTTTCCGGATTGATACCCAAAGCTTCACAAGCAATGTTACGTTTTTCTAAAAGGGTCATAATTATATTTTTAATGATTAGTAAAATGAATCAGCTATACACAATAAACACAAAGGAAATTCCAAAGGGTAAGTGATGATGCGTAAACAAAAACAGAAAGCTTCACAGCTAATTAATTATTTGATAATTTGTAAATGAAATATAAATAAGTGCGAGCCAAATATACATCACAAAATACAGTTTGTCAAGCTAATAATCAAATAAAGCATTTCAAGCTTGGCAATTTTCTCGTCAAACGATTGCTATCTGTAGCTTGAAACTTTGAGGAAAAATATTGAATAATTGATTATTCTTCAATAATTCACGCTTTAAGATAATCTTTCATGAGAAAACCCAAGCTGTTTTAGCTTTAATATTAAATAATGCTGAACAATTTATTAAGTATATCCACTATTTATAAACCACCTGTATATTTGCACCGGAATTTTAAGTAAATTTGATGCCCTTTTCCTCTGTGAAATTAGGGGACAAAAGTGAAACAATAATAATAACTTTATAAAATTCGCCTTATGAAAAGATTTTCTACAATTTTAATGATGCTCCTGATGTTTCTTGGAGTATCTTCTAATGCCCAGGATGTTGTAATTACTGGTATATTAGATGGTCCACTACCCGGAGGACTACCCAAAACTCTGGAATTATATGTAATTAATAATGTAGCCGACCTGAGCGTATATGGTATTGGGTCAGCAAATAATGGTGGAGGTAGTGATGGCGAAGAGTTTACATTCCCCGCAGATAGCTATTCAGCTGGTGATTTCATTTATATTGGAACCGAGGATGTAGAATTCGCCAATTGGTTTGGTTTTGCACCAAATTATATGACGGATGCTATGAATGTAAATGGTGACGACGCTGTTGAACTATTTATGAACGGATCTGTAATTGATGTCTTTGGTGATATCAATACTGATGGAACCGGCGAACCTTGGGAATATATGGATGGATGGGCTTATAGAGTAAGCGGAACAGGCCCTGATGGTTCTACCTTTGTTTTGGGAAATTTCTCATACAGTGGGCCTAATGCCTTGGATGGAGAAACAACAAATGCTACTGCCGCTACTCCATTCCCCGTTGGAACCTATACCGCAGGTGCTTCAACAACAGTTTCAACACCAATTATATCACCTTCTTCCGGTGATTATTTTGCTCCTATTGACATTACAATGACTTGCGGAACTGCAGGTGCTACAATTTACTATACAACAGACGGTAGCAATCCTGATAATACGGATACCGAATACACTGTTAGCTTTCAAATAAGCACTACTACCACTGTTAAAGCTATTGCTTATAAAGCCGGAATGACCGAAAGTAATGTTGCTACTAATAATTATACTTTCCCAACAGTAACAGATATTAGTACTATTGCCCAACTTCGTAGCCAAACTGTTGGTGGTGGCGACTATTACAAACTAACAGGTGAGGCCATCCTTACCTATCAGCAAACTTATAGAGGTCAAAAATATATACAAGACGCTACAGCCGGTATTTTAATTGATGATAATAGCGGAAATATAACAAGTACATATAATATTTATGATGGAATTACAAATATTACCGGAGTTTTATCTGAATATGGCGGCATGCTGCAATTTGTTCCTTCAGAAGACCCCGGAGCTGCTACTTCTTCAGGAAATACAATCACTCCACAGGTAGTTACTCTTGATCAATTATCTGCCGACTTTGAAGATTATGAAGCCGAATTGGTGAAAGTTGAAAGCGCAGTCTTTGCTGATGCCGGGGCTAATTTTGAAAACGGTACGGTATATGCCATCACAGATGGTAGTAAAGCTACTTATAATTTCAGAACTTCTTTTTATGATGTAGATTATATTGGGACTGTAATTCCTGCCGATGCCCAAGACTTGGTTATGATACCAAATTCGCGCACTGATGGAGATTATGTTACCAGCCGAGATGCTGCAGATATCAACCCTGCTTCTAGTTCCAATCCTGCCGTTAAACTAGATATTACCTCTATTAATGGAGGAAACCCTGTATATGAAAATCAAGCATTTACTGTGGAAATACAAGCTCAAGATGTTAACGGAGTACCGGCTAGTGTAACAAGTAACGTGAACGTTACGCTTTCTGTTGGAACAGGCTCTGGAACTTTGGGTGGAATAATCACAGGAACAATCAATAGTGGTACAAATACAATTACCATCTCAGGTACTACATACGGTCCTCACGAAAATGGGGTCGTGCTAAATGTAAATGATGATGCCAGTGGATTAACCGGTGGAAATAGCGATGCCTTCAATGTTTTAGAAGTAATAATTCCTGATTTGGTAATCACAGAAATTATGTATAAAGCTATGCCGGGCGAAGATACACTGGAATACTTTGAAATATATAATAATGGATCATCAACTATTAACTTGGAGAATTATACCATTACAGAAGGTGTTTCTCATGTGTTTACAAACATCAATATTAATGCAGGAGAATATCTTCTGATGTCAAAAAATGCCTCTGCCATACAAGATGCTTTTGGACTTGCTTCAACTCAATGGGACAGCGGCGGACTAAAAAATAGTGGAGAAGATATAGAAATTCGCGATGCTGATAATAATGTTGTTGCCTATGTAGATTATGGAACTAGCGATCCTTGGCCATCCGGCGAAACAGGTAAATCTATTCGCTTTTGCGATGCTAGTCAAAATAATAATGATCCTGTAAACTGGAGTATAAGCGTTGAGCTTCTAACTACTATTGGTGGACAAGACATCTACGGAACTCCATTAGCCGATTGTGGTGCAGCAGCATTAATCGCCGATTTTGAAGCTGATAATACCAATATCATGGCTGGAGATGCTGTTAACTTCACCGACCTTTCTTCAGGCGCTCCTACTTCTTGGGAATGGGCATTTACAGGTGGTACACCTACAAGCTCAAACGACGAAAATCCGGCAAATATTGTTTATAATACTCCCGGTACTTATGATGTAAGTTTGACTATACACAGAGGTGGAGACACTGACGTGGAAACAAAAGTAGGCTATATCCATGTTGGTGACCCAAGTGTAGCCCCTGTTGCCGATTTTGAAGCCGATCAAACTACAATATTTATCGGTCAACCTGTTCAGTTTACAGACTTATCAAGCAATAGCCCTACCTCTTGGTCGTGGACATTTGCCGGTGGTACTCCAGCTAGTTCTGATCAACAAAACCCAACTATAGTTTACAATACAGCAGGAACTTTTGATGTAACTCTATATGTAGAAAATAGTGCTGGAAATGATGAATTAACAAAAACAAATTATATAACTGTTCTACCTGCAGAAGTAGGAGAAATTGTTATTACTGAAATTATGTATAATCCACCCGAAACAGATAACGATTCCTTGGAATATATTGAGATTTATAATAATTCGGATAACGCTGTAAACTTGTTGGCCTATGCCTTCACTAGTGGGGTTGACTATGTCTTCCCTGATTTAACACTGGGGAATGGTGATTATATGATCATTGCCAAAGATTCACTTGCATTCACTAACCTTTTTGGAATTATATCTTATCAATGGGTTGGTGGATCCTTAAGCAATGGAGGAGAATTACTTAAACTAGTTAACCCTGTTGGAATTACAGTGGATTCAGTCCCCTATGAAGATGCAGCCCCTTGGCCAATTGATGCCGATGGAGACGGCCCATCAATAACTATTTGTGATCCGGGTACAGAAAATTCTGTTGGTGACAACTGGCACGCTTCAGTTAATTTCTTAGCCGTAAATGCAAATAACGATTCAATATTTGGATCTCCGGGAATGGCTCCTGCTCCTGTTGCCGACTTTATTGCAAATCAAACCGCTTTACCGGGCTCAGGACAAGTTGAGTTCAGTGAAATGGCTACTTGTAATGCAGATTCCTATTTCTGGGAATTTGAAGGCGGAACTCCGGCTACTTCATCCGATCCGGACCCTGTTATTAACTATACAAGTGCAGGAGATTTTGATGTGAGCCTTACTGTTACTAATGCAACAGGAAGCCATACACTCACTATGCAAGAGTATATCCATGTGGGTGTAGGTATTGCAGACCAAGCTTTAGGAAATATTAGCGTGATGCCAAACCCTTCTAATGGCTTATTCAAAATCCATAATCCTAATCATGTTCAAATGAACATTGCTGTTTTTGGAATTCTGGGCGATTTAATTGTTCAAATAGAAAGTAATGAAACTGATTATCCACTAGACCTTGTGAATGAACAAAGTGGTGTTTATTTCTTACAAATACTTATTGATGGTGAAACCAAAACAATAAGAATAATCAAACAATAAGAATACTAAATCTGGAGGCTGTTTTACAGATAGTTTTTCTATCTTTGAAGCAGCTTCTTTTTTAAGATACTGTTTAGTAGAAATAATATTCATTTATAATAAATCAAGCGTATGAAAAAATTTACTATTTCAATAGCTGCAATATTGCTATTTTCAGTGAGCATATTTGCTCAGAATTTGATCGAGAATCCTGGTTTTGAAGCCTGGACAGCCGGTGCTCCAGACTCATGGACCGAAGATGGAGGAGCTATCACTCTCAGTCAAAATACTACTAATGTTCAAGAAGGTACATCTAGTTGTCAAGTCCTTTTTACTAGCCAAGACAATCAGTATCTGAATGCCAATACTTTTAGTGTTACTGCCGGCGATCCTATCGCTGTGCATATTTATGCATATGATAATGATGCATCAGGAAGAACCAGACTTTGCATTATTTATGAAGGTGCCGATAATTATTACGGCGAGTATAGCGAAGATATGGATGCCTGGCAAATGATTAGTTTCGAAGGAAATGTTCCTGAAGGTGCAACTGAAGCCAAAGTGCAAATTCGTTTTTACGATACATCTGACTGGGATGGAGATTGCGAAATCCTTATAGATGAAACATCTTTCATTATTGACAATACTATTAAACCAGAACCAAGCAATTATCCAACTGCTTTTGCTGCTGCTGCTAATGGTGTTACTGCTTCTGTATCATGGACTGATGCAATTGGTGATCAATTACCTCAAAACTACTTAGTTTATGCTTCAGCAACAGAAGCTATAACAGCTCCTGTAGATGGAACTTCTGTAGATGATGATACTGATATTACTGATGGTTTAGCAGTTCTTAATGTTTCATTTGGTGAAGAATTTGCTTCTTTTGGTGGTTTAGCTACCGGCACAACCTATTATTTTGCTATTTATCCTTATACCAATAACGGTGCTGATATTGATTATAAAACAGATGGTACTGCTCCAAGCGCTCAAGTAACCATGCCCGATGTTACAGTTATCAACTCCGAAGATTTTGAAGATGATACTTTTGGGGAATGGTCTGCCTTTAGTGTAAGCGGTGACCAAGTATGGGAAACTGCTCCTTATGGTAACCCAGGTAACTGCGCAAAAATGTCTGGATACGATGGTGGTGCTTTTGATAATGAAGACTGGTTCATTTCTCCTGCCTTTAATTTAGATAACTATGTTGGAGAAGTTTTTACTTTTGAGACTGCCATGAATTATGATGGCCCTGCTTTGGAATTCTTAATATCTTCTGACTATTCCTCTGGTGACCCCACCACAGCAACTTGGGATGCTATCGCATTCACTCCATCTGCAGGAGGCTGGGCTTGGGAAGCTTCAGGTAATATTGATTTATCAACTTATACAGGAACTGTTCATTTAGCCTATAAATTTACATCAACAACTGCAGGATCTGCCACTTGGGAAGTAGATAATATTCTTCTCACAGGGACCTTATCAAGCAGTATTATTGAAACAGAAAATGTAGATTTTAAGGTTTATCCTAATCCAGGACATGGTATTTATCAAATAGAGAACAGTAATTCTCAAAACTTTGAAATAACCGTTTTTAATATCTTAGGCAAGCAAATCTTGGAAACTATAGAAACTAACACTAGCTATACTCTAGACATTCAAGACTTTGATAATGGCGTTTATTTCCTACAAATTATGAGTAATAATCAAAAGAAGACTGTTTCTATTATAAAGAATTAATCTTCAATTGAAAAATATTGAAAGACTTTAGCCTAGCTATTTTCTTTCTGAACAAAGAGCAAACATGAGTATTTATACTTATTTTTGCTCTTTATTATTTAATATGGCACAAAAAAAACAGAAATACTATGTGGTTTGGAAAGGACATCACCCAGGGATATACGAGAGCTGGGCAGAGTGCCAATTACATATCAATGGATTTCCATCTCCTATTTATAAATCATTTACCAATAAAGAGGAAGCTTCTCTAGCATATCGAGATAATCCTGCAAAGTATATTGGCCAAAAAGGAAAGAAAAACCTGAGAGAACTTCCTTTAAAAGATTCGGAGAAACCAAATCTGTTCAGCTTAAGCGTTGATGCAGCTTGCAGCGGAAATCCAGGAATCATGGAATATCAAGGAGTTTTTACAGAAACAGAAACACCGGTATTTCATCAAGGACCTTTTCCGGAAGCTACTGTAAATATTGGTGAATTTTTGGCATTGGTTCATGCTTTAGCCTATCTTAAAAAGAACAAACTTGAAATGCCCATCTATTCCGATTCATTAACTGCCATTGCTTGGGTACGTAAAAAACATGTAAACACCAAGCTCCGCCCCAACGAAACCAATAAGAAGGTTTTTGAATTGATTGAACGTGCCCTATATTGGCTCAAGTCCAATACTTATACAGTCCCTATTTTAAAATGGAATACCAAGGTTTGGGGAGAAATTCCAGCTGATTTCGGAAGGAAATAAGAATAACTATACTCTTCAAAGTAAAATATCCAAATTGCTTTTACTAGAATTTGATAAATATGTAAAAGAAAGTCAACTAATTACTTATATTATAAAACAACAATGCTCAGCAAAACTGAGCATTGTTATTATCCGTAGCTATCCATGGTTAAAAAAGCAGACAAATTCCTCCTACTCTTCTCCAAAAAGGACATAAGCAATACCTATTTTGATACCACCATATCCATTATGCGAAGCATTATAAACACCTTTATTGTCAGGCGTATGCCAGCCTTCTGCATTGATATCTTTTAAACCATAACCAAAGTCTATGAGCGCATCAACATATAAATGATCTATAATAAATATCCTAGCTCCCATTTCCATATTAATGATGATATCATTTTTAACGTAACGATCGGTCACGTCTTGATTGCCCAAATCATCAATATTATTCCAATCAACTCCATCCTTAGTCCAAGTTTGTTTGGCTTCTTTCATCATGGCATAAATGATACCAAATCCACCAATAAAATTTACTCTCATTTCTGATCCGGTGAATTTAAGCATGATAGGAATCACATTATACTTAAATCTTAATGATCTTTCCCAATCGGATGAAGTTCCTCCATCAATTTCAGAATAACTATCAGTATAATCTTGCCCTAATGTCATCATACCAAAACCTGAATAAATTCCAATCTTGTCGGAAAAATTATAACCTACATCCAAGCCAAAAGCTGACCCATTTGTAAGTTTATAATCGTACTCATGACCATTACCCCATGAGTTTTGGTTAACAATTGTAATACCTGTGTACTGACCATTTATTCCCAAATTCAAGCCTTTCTGCGCAAATGATGAGGATAAAATGAGTACGAATGCGAAAAATAAAGTGTAGTTTTTAATCATTTGATGTATTTTTTGTTTTTAAAAATCAAAGGTAAAATAAAACTGATAATGATACCGAAAAATTACTTGAATATCCGAAAAATACTGATGGGTATTTATAGATGCTCCTTTTTCCAAAGCTCTATGACTTGTGCATTTATGGAGTCGCTTTGATATTTTGTTTTTAAATCGGTAAAAAGGATTTTAAATGAACAGCCACTTTTCCATTCTGCACAACCATAGGCCGTTTTACCTTTTATAATTTCTCCTTTATGACAAATTGGACAAATAATTTTTTTTGTTGTAGAGCTTTTTGAGGATGGCGTATTCTGTTGCCTTTCTGTTTTCTTTTTCTTTTCTGGTGGTTCTTGATAACTTATTGGTTTGGCTACTTCTTTTTTCACTTCTGCCATCAATTCCGAAACCATGGTTTTCATCTCGCTCATAAATACTTTCACATCGTATTTCCCTCTTTCTATCTGACCAAGTTTCAACTCCCACCGACCTGTTAACTCAGCCGATTTAAGTAATTCATTATGTATGCTTCCTATGAGCTCAATACCCGTTGCATTTGGAATTAGAGATTTCCTTTTACGACTGATATACCTCCGCCTGAACAAAGTTTCAATAATATTGGCTCTGGTTGATGGCCGCCCAATACCATTGGCTTTCATCACTTCTCGCATCTGCTCATCATCAACTTGCTTACCTGCTGTCTCCATAGCCCTAAGCAAGGTAGCTTCGGTGAAATATTTTGGAGGAGTGGTTTGCTTTTTTTCCATTTTAGGCTCGTGATCTCCTTGTTCACCTTTATTAAAAGTAGGCATCAATTGCTCTTTGCTTTGGTCATCGTCTTGCCCAAACAATACCCGCCAACCCGGGCTGAGTATTTCTTTACCGGTAGCTTTGAATGGGAACTTAGCAGACTCACCAATCACTTTTGTATTGGATATTTCACAAACAGGTAAAAAATTAGCAATAAAACGCCTTGTTATTGCATCGTAGATATCTCGCTCAACAGCGCTTAAGTTATTTGCTTTTATCCCGGTTGGAATAATGGCGTGGTGATCGGTAATCTTTTTATTATCAAATACTCTTTTACTCTTGGGAATGGGTTTGGCAAGTATCTCTTGAGTGAATTGAGAATAATCACTGAGGCCCTTGAGGATTCCTGCCATTTTGGGATGCTGATCTTCGGGCAAATATGTTGTGTCTACTCTTGGATAAGTAACAATTTTTTTCTCGTATAATTGCTGAACAGTTTTTAGAGTTTCATCAGCAGTTAAATTGAACTTTTTATTGGATTCTACCTGTAAACTGGTTAAATCAAACATACGCGGAGCATATTCCTTCCCCTTTTTCTTTTCGAAGCTCACAATAGTAAAGAGTTCATTCTCTATTTGCTTCATCATTTCTTCGGCTTTCTCTGGTTCAAAAAACCTCCCTTTTTCATAAGAAAATAAAACCTCCCTAAATTTGGTTTTTACCTCCCAAAAGTCTTTTGGAATAAAGTTAGCAATTTCATGATGCCGCTCTACTATCATAGCCAAAGTAGGGGTTTGAACTCTACCTACACTCAAAACATTTTTCCCGTTCCCATACTTTAAGGTATAGAGTCTGCTTGCATTAATCCCTAATAACCAATCGCCTATAGCTCTGGCACTTCCTGCTTCATAAAGATGTTGATATTTGGTTTCATCTTGCAGTTTTTGAAAACCTTCTCTAATTGCTTCCTCTGTTAAAGAGGATATCCATAGCCGCTTTACCGGATGCTTATTTCCCGCCTTATGATATACCCATCTTTGTATCAACTCTCCCTCTTGGCCTGCATCACCACAGTTAATAAGCTCCTCGCACTGTGGATGTTGAATAAGTGTTTCCAAAACTTTAAATTGCTTTTTACTCCCCGCATTATCAATCAACTTAATACTGAATTTTTGAGGAATGATAGGCAAATCATAAAGCTTCCACCATTTGAGTTTGCTGTTATACTCATCGGGTGCTTTAAGCGTACAAAGATGCCCAAAAGTCCAGCTTACCCAATAGCCATTGCCTTCAAAATATCCATCATGGCGGGTATTTGCCCCTAGTATTCGAGCCAGTTCCTTTCCTACACTAGGTTTTTCAGCAATGCAAAGTTTCATCAGTATTTTTTATTTGAATGATTTATTGATAATAAGATCTGAGCTCTTCCAAAGTAGAATATAAACACTCTGGAGTTTTACACATCATCAGCTTCATTTTAAACTCCTTAAAATGTGAAAAGCCTTTAAAATAATTACTATAATGCTTTTTCATTTCGTTGATACCGCGTATTTCACCCTTCCACACCAATGACCTTTCAATATGTTCTTTACAAATGTCTACTCTTTCATCAATTCCTATTTGTAAAGGCTCTCTATTGCCATCAATATATTGTTTAATTTCTTTAAATATCCAGGGGTTTCCAATACTTGCTCTTCCAATCATAATACCATCAACACCATATTTATTTTTGGCTTCCAACGCTTTTTCTCCTGAATTAATATCTCCATTCCCAATGATAGGAATATGCATACGAGGATTGTCTTTAATTTTACCAATCAAAGTCCAATCAGCTTCTCCTTTGTATAATTGAGAACGGGTTCTTCCATGCACCGTTAAAGCTTGAATACCTATATCCTGTAGCTGCTCAGCTAATTCTACAATAATCTTATTATGATCGTCCCAGCCCAAACGAGTTTTAATAGTTACAGGCAAATGTGTGGCCTTTACAACGGCTTCACTAATCCTTAACAAACGTGGAATATCTTGTAAAGCTCCTGCTCCTGCACACTTAGTAACTACTTTTTTTACCGGACAACCAAAATTAATATCAATAAGATCGGGTTTTGCCTGAGTGGCTATCTGTGCAGCTTGTATCATAGACTCCTCGCTATGACCAAATATTTGTATACCAATAGGCCGTTCTTGCTCGCTCATATCCAGTTTCTCCAGACTTTTTTGCGCATCACGAATCAAACCCTCGGAGGAGATAAATTCAGTATACATAATATCGGCACCAAGCCTTTTGCAAATGGTACGAAAAGGAGGATCTGTAACATCTTCCATAGGCGCCAATGCGAGGGGGAAACCCTCTATATTTATATTTCCAATTTTCAATATAATTCTTTTGATTGGTTTAATTGAGTAGAGATTGTCTTTTGAGTAAGGAAAAGAAAAATCTAATTTCAGTCGGCAAAATTACTATTTTTGCTTAAAAAAAGTGGATTTACAAATCTTAAAAGACACAAAACCATTCAAGCAGCTTTTTGCAATCTTGCTTATTACTACTGCGGTTGGTATTATTATTACTTTATTCGGAATTTTAGTGAGTGCTATTTTTGTTGAAGGTTCTATTCTTAACAGAATTGAGATGATGGAGAGCATGCAACATACCGGGGATTTAAGCTTGATGAAATACCTGCAGTTTGTCTCGCAATTGGGCTTTTTTATTTTTCCGGCTATCATCTTTGGCTTTTTTATTAAAGCTAATATTCTCGAATTCTTTAAAATGAATAAATTCCCAAAGCTTTCAATTCTTATTTCTAGTGTGTTGATTATGGTTGCCGCAATGCCATTAAGCGATTGGCTCATATACCAAAATAACTTGATGCAACTTCCGGAGAGTTTATCGGGCTTAGAACAATGGATGCGTACTACTGAGGAAAAAGCAGCCTATATGACCAATCTCTTTTTACAAATGGATTCTTTCTCCGATTATTTGGTTAATATAGGAATGATAGGACTAGCTGCAGCTTTGGGGGAGGAACTCCTTATGCGTGGTGTATTACAAACTATTTTTATTAAAGCCACAAAAAATATACATGCCGGAATTTGGATTACAGCCTTTGTTTTCAGCTTTATCCACCTTCAGTTCTATGGTTTCTTTGCTCGCATGTTTATGGGTGCTATTTTGGGTTACCTTTTCTATTATACTCAAAATTTATGGGTTCCTATTATCGTCCATTTCTTTAATAATGCTGCTGCTGTAAGCTATGTTTATTTTACCAATATACCCTTAGATTCCACCAATCTTAGCGAAATGGAATTAGAAAAACATGGAACTTTATATGCTTTTATGAGTCTTTTAATTGTGGTGGCAGGACTCTTCTTTTTAAGAAATTATTGGATTAAAAACAATAAGGATGAAACAATAATAGCTGCTTAAAAAGCAGCTATTATTTATTAAAAGCATCACACTAAACTACTGTTTAGATTCTGACTACTTACATCTTCACCCATTTCTTGGTGACTACTCTATCATCTATTTGCAGATAGACTAAATAAATTCCCTTTTCAGCATCTTTTCCATCAAAGGTTTCCCCACTCCAAGTATAGGTATATGATCCACTTGTTAAACGACTGGCTTCTAAAGTTTCTATAAGCTGTCCTTGCACATTATAAATATCCAACTCAACCGCAGCAGGCTCCTGTAATGTAAAACTCACTTCTCCCCTATCTGTTAATGGATTGGGGTAAAAAGATAATTCAGATGTTTCATTAGTCAATTCACCTGCCGATACATTCTCCATAGTAATAATACTATGATAGGTGCTGTCCTGAGTGATAACAAGAAGGCTGTCGTAAAAAATATTTTTAAATATGATATAGTCAATAAACACATCTATTGACTCTCCGGCCGCCAAAGTATATGGATACTCAGAAATTTCCGGTACAGTATAATCGATCCACCAGATATCACTATGATTATCTTGCTCAATAATATTTTGAATATCTATATCTGAATTACCCATATTTGTAACTGTAATTTTTTGTCCTTCGTCATTCCCAATATTCAAAGTATCAGGTGTTAAAGCAAGGAAGTTTCCGTCTTCAATAATAAATGTAAATGGGTCGGCAGCACCTATATAGGGTGAGTCTTCGCTGCGGCCACTTTCGTCGGCAGCATGAATATAATAGGAAACTTCATCACCGGCAGTAGCATCAATAAATGCTCCATAATTTTCGCCTTCAGTTTGTGTCATAAGAACTGAGCTATAATCTCCCTCATTAATTTTATAATAAAGTAAAAGAGAATCGGGATAAAGAGCTTCATTACTATAAGCATGTATTTCTGCTTCAATAAAATATTGTTCTCCAGTATATTCAACTTCTCCATGAAAGGGAGGAATATGAGTAATCTTTAACATTCCTATATCGGCTATTTCATGTGTACGGCAATGAAGTGCATCGGTATTCAACCAACCATTGCTACCGGCCATGATAGGAATAATTTCGTAACCGGGCATGGCTTCTTCATAAGTAGCAATAGCATCATCATCATACTGACTTCCGGTAATAGGGAGAAATACTTTTTTATTCAGAATAAGAGAATTTGAATAGGGAGTATAAGGATAATCACCCGGACCATAAATTCTAATCACTTCCCAAGGATAACCATAGGCGCAATTTCTTGTGGCAAAATAATTGGCAGCTGCTTCGTAATCTTCATACCTATAATCACTCTCCGGAACGGAAACTACCAAAACTTTATCATAATCCAGAAATTTCCCCCAACAATCAATATGCATAATATAATCGTCTAAAGGATCGTTTACAACGTAATTATCTGTCACACCTAAGTAATCTTCCATATATTGATCAACCTGATCATTGGAAATGCTATTTTCTTGGTAAACCAACTCTGTTTGAGCAGCTACTCCAAAACCATCGCACATAAAATTACCCCCTGTATGAACAACAGGCATATTATAATAATTTATTCCTAAATCATTGGCTATATTAATGGGCATCACATCATCATCAGGTCGCGGGCGGTTATAGGTAAAATTGACAATAGATATTTGGTCTTCTTCACGAATAAACCAAGGTCCGTAATCACGAGTCCAATAAGTATCATGAGGTTCTATCAAAAACTCAATATGATCCATATTTGCACCGGCATTTTCGTATTGAGCACTCACAGAATTAGCCTGACTACTGCTAGAAACAATTGTTGTTACCACCACATCCTCAGCCATTTCAACAATTAAATCCATTGGAATTCCAAAAGGATAGGCTATTAAAACACCTTGCATGATTTCAAATTCGGCAACCGGATGAACAGGGCCTTCCGGAGCATCGGTTGGTTGAAAATATTTACCTATATCTCCTCTGCTATCATATTCTTTTTGAGAAAGCCAACGGCCTTTTGTAAGCTGCTCTTGAGTGAGTTTCTGTGAAAATACTGTAGTAATAATCAATACAGCACCAGCAATTACTAGAAAGAATCTCTTTGTCATAATTTTTTTATTTGATTTGTTTAGTTTGTTGTATCTATTAATGGACTAAATTACTTATTATTTGGTTGCTTAATAGAATGTTTTTTATTCTTTGTATTTTCGCCTCATGCTTGCATTACATTCATATAGATTGGTTAATGAAGAGGAGTTTTTATATTTTTATCAGCAAATAAAAATAAAACTCCCTCCTTATTTATTGGAAAAAATAGAATCCTTCAAGTTTATGGCTGACAAGCAGAGAAGCTTGATAGGTCATTTAATAGTTCTCCGGTTTTATAGCAAGCTTTTAAATATTAACTGGAAAGAAATACTATTTGATTATAATGAGCATGATAAGCCTTCCATTAAAGGACGGGAGAATCATTTCTTCAACATCAGTCATAGTGGAAATCAAGTAGTGGCAGCTTTTAGTGATCATAATATTGGTATAGATGTAGAGAAAATTAAAGGGGATAGAAGAAAAATAGCCAATCGTTTTTTCACATCTTCTGAAATTGCCGATATGAAAGCTATAGAAAATGAAGATGAACAAGTAAAATATTTTTATCAGCTCTGGACTTTAAAGGAGAGCTATATGAAAGCCATAGGTAAAGGAATGACCCTATCTTTAAGCTCTTTTGCTTTCAAGAAGGAGCAAGATGAATTTAAGCTGGCTTTTAGTAAAGAAGGTATGAACTGGCATTTTTATTCACCCAAATGGGAGGAGGGATACTATTTAAGCCTTTGCTGTAAAAACAAAGAGAAAATTAAGAAGAGTGAAATATTATTAAATGATCTGAAGCTATTTTTTCTGTAAATAAACTCATTTCAAACTTTAAACAAAGAAAATATTATCATCTATGACAAGGAAATACGTTTAGGAAATAATGATAACAAGATCGTATTCCAAGCTTTTGTCCTAACTCAAATCCCGCATTCTGCTCAATCTTACTTTATCTTTAATGCTAATGCTTTTCCCAAACACTTGAATAATACCGTCCTTTCTTAATGCAGAAAGAGCGCGAATCACATTCTCTTGACTCATACCTATATATTGTGCCATTTCCTTCCTGCTAACAGGTAAGTCATATTCGTCTTTATAAAAAATATCTTCGGCAAAATAAATAAGCAAATATGCAACACGTCCATATAATCTCTTTCTTAAAAGACTCAGCGTGTTTAATATAATCCTATCCGATGATTTAGTAAGCGTTTGAATCAAGTGAAGAGCAAAAGTCCCATTGCTTTGAATCAATTCGGTTATTTGTATTAAATCGAAACTACAAACCACACTTTTTTGTAAAGCTGTCACAGAATAATTATAATGTGTATTGGAAAAAACAGATAATATACTCACAAAATCATAAGGTTTTCCAAAACTGATAATTTGCTCCTCTCCTTGCTCATTGGTTCTATAGAGCTTTACCAAACCCTCCTTTAAATACAAAAACTCCTTAATTTTATCTCCCTGCACAATAATTGATTCACCCTCTTCTAGTGTAGTCTCTTTGCGCGATTCACAATACTCCTCTATCTGATCCATGGAGATACAGTTAAAGAATAACATTTTTAAATCACAGGTTTCACATTGACAAATCATGCTTTGAATTTAGATTTCAAAGATAGGGAATCTATGACAAATATCACTATATGATATTTATCATATAAAAATCAAAGCAGCGTATTTCATTAGCATATACTTTTGTTAGCAAAATAACAAATACCAGATCGATGAAAAAATTACTTATACTAGGAGCAGGTACGGCAGGTACTATGATGGCGAATAAAATGAAAAAAGCACTGGATGTAGATGAGTGGAAAATCACCATTGTCGACCAGTACAAAACTCATTATTACCAACCGGGATTTTTATTTATTCCTTTTGAAATATATAATAAACAGGATGTAATGAAACCTAAATACGACTTTTTCCCTACGGGTATAGAAGTTATATATTCCAAAATAGATAAAATTGAAGGGGACAATAACAGAGTTCTTCTGGAAGGAGGACAACAATTGCAATATGATTTTTTAATCATTGCAACCGGAACACAAACCTTCCCCGAAGAAACACCGGGATTAAAAGAAAAGCTATGGTATAAGGATATCTTCGATTTTTACACCATAGAAGGTGCTTTAGCATTGCAAAAAAAATTAAAGTACTGGGAAGGTGGGAAATTGGTTTTATGTATCTCCGAACTACCCTATAAATGTCCGGTAGCTCCAATAGAATTTGTCTGCTTGGCCGAGGCTTTCTTTGCACAAAAAGGAATTCGTGATAAAGTGGATATTACCTATGTAACACCCATGTCAGGAGCTTTCACCAAACCTGTAGCCAGTAAAATGCTGGGAGAACTATTGGAAGATAAAAATATAAAAGTGGTTCCCGATTTTTATTTGGAGAAAATTGACAACGATAATAAAAAACTGATAAGCTACGACGAGCATGAGATAGACTTCGATTTACTGGCCATTGTACCCGTAAATATGGGTAACGAAATGATAGCACGCAGCGGACTAGGTGATGATATGAACTTTGTTCCTACCAATAAACACACCCTACAATCGGAAAAATATGATAATATTTTTGTCTTGGGTGATGCAGCTAATATTCCAACTTCTAAAGCTGGATCCGTAGCGCATTTTGCAGGTGAAATACTCTTTGATAACCTCCTGAGTGCTATGGAGGGCAGACCCCTCATGGCTAGCTTCGATGGCCATGCCAACTGCTATATTGAAACAGGATATGGCAAAGGTGCTCTTATTGATTTCAACTACGATACCGAACCCCTGCCGGGAACTTTCCCTTTACCCGGAATAGGTCCATTTGGTTTATTGAAAAATACCAAAATAAACCATTATGGTAAGGTAATATTCCGTTGGATATATTGGCATATTTTATTGAAAGGTAAAGAAATGCCCATTGAGGCTCATATGACTATGGCCGGTAAACAACGTGTTTCCTAAAAATAAATCCCTATGAAAGAAACAGATATAAATACTCAAATAGTTGAGCTGAACAATAAAGTGGATGTCTTGATGGAATATGTGAACCAACAAAGACTACAAACTCAAGCAGTACAGGATTTATTAAACGATGTATCCATTATAGGTAAAGATGTTTATGATAGTACGGTAGATGAGCTGGACAAGAGACAGGTAGAAATACAACCGGACGAATTGACAGGACTGGGAATAAGCTTTTTAAGGAACATCAATAACTTTAATATCTTAATGAGCAGCCTGGAATCCTTCATGGACCTCAGCAAAGATCTAAGCCCTATTATAAATGAATCCATCATTGATTTCACCAAACTCATGGCCGATTTTGAAGCCAAAGGTTATTTCGAATTCTTGAAATCAATGGCTCTTATGACTGACGATTTTATACAAAACTTTAGTGCCGACGATATGGAGCAGCTCAGAGAAAAACTCCCGGCAATCATTCATATTATGAAACAATTAAGCGATGATAAAACCTTGCTTATTGCCCAAAAAGCAATGGATGCCATGCAGAAAACTGACATAGAAAACCCACCGGAATATGGCCTGTGGAAAATGATGATGAGCATGAAAGATCCAGGGATGAAAAAGAGTTTAGGCATGGTAATAACCCTGGCTAAAAATATGTACGACTAGGAAACTATGGAGTACTGCAAAATGAAAATTACAAACATTATAAAAACATAAAAAATGGAAAAGAAGAATATTGCAGGAGTTGAAATAACTCTAACAGAAGATGGTTATATGGCAGAATCATCAAAGTGGAATAAAGATATTGCAGCAGCATTGGCCAAAGATGATGGAATTGATTTGGGAGATCAGCATTATGCTGTACTAGATTATTTACGAAAAGAACATGAAGCAGGCGCTTCTCTAACAATTAGAAAAGTTGGTAAATCAGGGATAGTAGACATCAAAGGATTGTATAAGCTATTCCCCGGTGGACCTCTAAAACTTTCCTCCAAATATGCTGGAATTCCAAAGCCTACCAGCTGCGTTTAATGCTCTATTTATTTAAGCTTTCAAATAAATTTAAAAACATTATTAAACAATTACAAAATGGAAAAGACTGAAAAAAAACCTTTGGAAAAGGTATTGATTATCTGTGCCAAAGGTGCCTTAGAAGATGTATATGCTTCTTTAGTGATGGCTAATGGTGCTGTTATGGAAGGAATTGAAACAAAAATGTTCTTCACCTTTTTTGGCCTGGATGGTATCACAAAAGCGCGTATGGATCACTTGCATACTGCTACTGTGGGAAATCCCTCATTAAGAATGCCGGGAGGTGCTCCATTTCCTACTATGCTAGCCGGTTTGCCGGGAGTAGAATCAGGAGTTTCAAGTATGATGCGTAAACAAATGGATGGTTTGGATATGCCTCCACCCAGCGAATTCTTGGAAATGATAACTGCCGGTGGTGGTGAAATATTTGCCTGCAAACTAGCCGTTGAAATGTTTAAAATGAGAAAAGAAGATTTTCACGATGAAGTGAAAGATATTATCACAATAGGTCAGTTTTACGAAATGGCCGACGGCGACAGAACACAAATCATTTTCACTTAGCTCTAAAGAATGATAAAAATATAATGTTGAAATATCATCATTATTAACCTTAAGCCCGGTAGTCTCGTTCCGGGCTTTTTTTATGTTTACCTACTTATTAAAACGATTGAATTTCTCTTTCGGGAATAACAATCCAGGCAATAATATAGACCAATCCACCCATTCCACCCAAGAAAAAAGCCAATAACCATATTAATCTGACGACGGTAAAATCTATATCAAAATATTTACCTAAACCTGTACATACTCCTCCAAATACTTTCCCTTCCGGAATACGATATAATCTTTTATTACTCATGAATTTTTTCCTTTTTAGATGCAATTACACAAAAATGGTTACACTGAGCTGTTAAATGTTAGAAAACAAGATTGATAAGCTGTAAACCATCAAGCTTTAAAACCCAAAGAAAGAAGAATATAAAGTAAAATGATAAGGGGAAATGCCGCAACTTGAAGCAGAATTAACAAAACTATGCTCATGAGAATAAACGAAAAACGGAGCTCGTTCCCTTTCCATCCAAAACCCTTAAACTTTAGTGCAAATAAAGGCAACTCAGCCACCAACAAGGAGGAGAGTATAAAAGAAAGAGCCAATAAAATATAATAATTATTGAGCCATATGATTTGAATACTGAGAACTCCTCCCAAAATAAATGGCAAACTTCCTATGAATAAGGAATTGGCCGGAGTTGGTAATCCAATAAAACTACTGGTCTGACGTGTATCAATATTAAACTTAGCTAAACGAAAAGCTGAAAGTATGGGTATGATAAAAGCAAAATAAGGAGCCAGGTTTACTTGTCCTATCAACAAAGAAGGTATATTGGGACTAGCTGTCAATAACTGAAACATAATGAAACCGGGAACTACGCCAAAGCTCACCATATCGGCCAATGAATCCATTTGTTTCCCCATTTCCGATTGTACTTTTAAAATACGAGCAAACATACCGTCGAAAAAATCGAAAAAAGCTCCCAAGGCCATCATACCGGCAGCAAGAGTTAGTTCTCCTTGAAAAGTAAAAATAATTGCGATTATTCCACTCAGTAAATTAAGTGAGGTAATCATATTGGGAATATGTTTTTTCATATTATGTGGAGTTTAATTATTTTTAAGCATTGCCTTTCCATACTACATCGCCATTACCCAAATCATGAGCAAATTTACGAGCCAAAACAAATAGAAAATCTGAAAGACGATTGAGGTATTTCACTACTTTTTGATTGGGTATCTCTTCAGTTTGCACTTTAATGGTGAGCCTTTCTGCTCGTCGGCAAATAGTTCGAGCAATATGAGTATGTGAAGCCATGAAATGACCGCCGGGCAAAATAAACTGGCTAAGCTCAGGTAATGTCTCGTTCATCTTGTCAATAGATTTCTCTAATAATAAGATATCGTTTTCAGTAAGTTGTGGCATCTTTTCTGCTGCTTGCAAGGAGTCCGATGCTATATTAGATGCTGCCGTAAAAAGCCTTTCCTGAATAATCAACAATAAATCTTTTTGATCTGGCTCCTCACATAAATCTCTTATTAATCCTATATGAGAGTTTAATTCATCAATAGTCCCATAAGCATCCACTCTTTCGTGATACTTTGGAACACGAGCCCCTCCAATGAGTGATGTCTCCCCTTTATCTCCTGTTTTTGTATATATTTTCCAAGCCATATTTCTTTTTAATTATAAGTGAAACACAAAAGCATTAATACTCAAAAACTTTCAAACTTTCTACTTCCTACTTTCTACTTTCTAC
>Ga0256826_1000542_pt1 | contig 22956 bp, 23 predicted proteins | sample CV79metaG_FD_185975 | JGI IMG/M metagenome (GOLD analysis project Ga0256826, IMG submission 185975) | Hydrothermal vent microbial communities from East Pacific Rise, Pacific Ocean - CV79 | ecosystem: Environmental > Aquatic > Marine > Hydrothermal vents | place: Pacific Ocean: East Pacific Rise...
TGTTAAAATTAGAAATGGCACAATATAAACGAATTTTTTTAGCAGGATATAGCTATTATCTTACCATTGTTACACATGGGCGTAATCCTATTTTGATAGATAATATTGAACTGTTACGAGAAAGCTTTCGTGAGAGTAAACGTTATTTTAAATATCGGATAGATGCTATTGTGGTACTACCTGACCATATACACATGATTATTACACCACAAGTTGCAGAGGAGTATCCACGAATTGTTAAGTCTATCAAATATTACTTTTCTAAACATTGTAAACTTGATGAGGAGTTAGAACAATCAGCTTCACGCTATAGACGAAAATACAAACCTATATGGCAGAAACGATTTTATGAACATGCGATAAGAGATGAAAAAGATTATCTTCGATGTTTGGAATATATACGAAATAATCCTGTAAAACATCAATATGTAGAGCATAATGAAGTGTGGAAATATTCATCGTTTGCGTAGGGTGCCGTTTTCTAACGCACCAAATATTGGCATAAAGAGAACGCTTTTTTCTTTTAAACGGTTGGAATATTTTTTGTTCTATACATATAAATTTTATGATGGATTGGTGGTGCGTTAGAAAACGGCACCCTACAGCCGAATTATAAATATGACAATTTGACATGTTTTGGATTAATTTTGATTATTGAATGGTTATTGTGTTCCTTATCATAATATGGTATGATTTATATGCAACTTAAAATAAGACAGAATCAAAATCATATATGTATCATTATAAATAAAGAGAAATCTTCTCTTCTTGTTTTATTCTCTTAATTCACACACTTTTGAATTATTTTTTGCCACCAAAGTTTTGTGTCCAATAGACTCTATATTTTGAATCTGTATTTATAACAACAGCCACACCAATCTCGGTAAACTCTGATTCCATAATGTTGGTACAGTGTGCAGGAGAGGCTAACCATGATTTTAATGCAGACTCTATGGTCTCTTGACCACCTGCTATATTTTCTCCTATTATTCTATAATTAACATAACCATTTGCTTTAATACGCTCATTGAATTGACTTGCTTTTCCCAAATTTGAACCTGTAATATCTGAAGCAGTTCCTGAACCTGTATGAGAAAAGGTATCGCTTGTAGCTAAGTCATTGCTATGCTCATAAGCTGAAGCATAAAGTTCACTGTTCCATGTTAAAGCTACAGATGGGCCAACTAATCCTCTTTCATCATTACAATCTCTTGCTTTGGCTCTTGCTTTATTAATAACTTCTAAAATTTCTTGCTCTGTTGTCTTTAGTACTTGTTCCGTATCTACCACACCTAATACAGCTGACTCTGTTGTTGAATCTTGCTCTCCACAACCGACAAACATAATTGAAACAATCATAGAGATAAATAGTAATTTTGTTAAATTTTTCATAATAGTTCCTTTTATCTTAAAGGATTATAAAATATAAAAGTGTCTTTTTTATGTCTATTAATATTTTTTTTAATAAATTTTTTATTATTTACTTATGTTACGCCTTTTTCCATATTCCATCTCGTGACCAATTCATCCGTTAAATCACTTGAATTAAGCTTTTCTCCTCTTCAACCGTAAGCCAACGCCACTTCCCACTCTCAATATCAAGTTCAAAGCTACCAATGTTAACCCGTTTTAACTCTAAAACTTTTAGTGGTGTTCCAAATTTTGGGTCTTTCATTGCTCCAAACATTCGGCGTATATGACGGTTTTTTCCCTCATCAATAACTATTTTTAGTTTTGTTTTTGCTCCACCCATTCCTAGTTTTTCAACCACAAGAGCTTTGATCAGACCATGTTTACTCTCGACCCCTCTTTTTGCTTGTGCAATATGTTCATCGGTCACATGACCCCGAACCCAAATTTCGTAGACTTTCATGCACCCTTTTGGCTTGGTCAATATATTGCCTATTTTCCCATCGGTGCTAAAAAGCAAAAGCCCCTTAGACTCCAAATCAAGCCGTCCAATTGGCATCCACCCCTCATCAAAAGCCCAATCGGGCAAAAGGTCATAGACTGTTTTTCGCCCAAGTTCATCGGAGCGTGTAACTATATAGCCTTTTGGTTTATTGAGTGCTAGCAGTTTTTTTGAATTATTCATTTGGTTTCTTCCTTAATAGTCAATTCACAAACCACTTGTGCATGGTCACTTTTTAGCAGTAAATCTACTCCATGTTCATGTAGATGCTCATCTAAAACAGTATAGTTCGTTACATTGAAATGCTTTGAAATAAAAATATAATCCAATACATTCCCTCTTCCTAAAAAATAACTTGTAGGTTTTCGTTGTGGCTCTTTTGCCTCGGGGTGGGGGTTGTGTACAATCTCTTTATAGTAATAAGAAGCATCATATAAAAGTAAACCTTCTTCACTCTTATCATCATGATATTTAGGATTACTCAAAGCATCAATAGTTAGCGAAAACTCTTTATCATTAAAATCACAGAGGAACACAATAGGTTTATCTTTGACTCTTTTCATATTAAAAAAAAGTGATGAAGCTTCGCATAATCGTTGTTGCAAAGAGGTAGCAGATGTACCCTCTAGAGCCTTTGATACCACCTCTTGTTTATGCTCAAAGTCATGCTCTTTATTAAAAATATACTCAAACTCATTATCTCTATTTGATTTTAAATGAGCCACATAGACCAAAAGTTCTGTTTTATTAGGAAGCGTAATCGTAGCTTTTATAGGAATTCGTGCAAACGTGAAAGGGCTTGTAAAGTTATGTTTTTTTAAACTTGGAATGTTTACTTTTACTCGTTGCATTTTTGTTATAGGGTATTTAGAAGCAATAGCAACAGTAGTAGTAATATAGGTTTTTTTACTAAGTTTTGCCACATCTACCGTTTCAAAATAGTCAAAACCCAACTCTTTAACAAGACTCTCTAATGCATTTTTTGAAAAAACCTCTTGAAACCCAATAATATCACAATCCATTTTTATGATTTGATTCTTTATCCATGTTATTTTTTCAATCCACTGTTGTTCGGTAAATTTCTCTTTTTTTGTGTACCATGCGTATGGAGGCTTTGCGAATTGGTAGAGGTTGAAGGTGGCTAGTTTTAGTTTCATTATTTGTTAATCTTTTTGAAGTATTTTGTTATATACAATTCCGTAGGGGGCGATTGCTATCGCACCAATATTAAGCATTAAAAAGAGCCAAAATTTTGTTTTGAATATAGTTAAAAGAACCTCTATCTTACAGCCAACATCAAAAAGACCGTAAAGTCTTGATGAGGTTTTTTAATAGTACTTGCGAGCTCAAAACGAATCTCTTTGAATCCAACTTCTTTGGCGATTGTTTCTAACTCTTTTCGTTCAAATCCAAAGTGGAAAACACCTGTGTTGTCACTGTGGAATGTTCCGTTTTCGCTGTCTAAATCGGCAATGGCGATAAATCCATTTTTATTGAGCATGTTGTAGAGTTTTTCAAAAAGAGCTTTGGTATCTTTTAGATGATGAATGGTCATCGAAGAGATAATACCATCGAACGTTTGCTTTAACTCTTGTTGGCTTAAATCTAACTCTAAGACCTCTGTTTTGCAGGCGAATTCTATGGATTTTTCTTTAAATTCTTTAAGCATAGAGGGGGAGTTATCTACAGCAACAATGGTATTGACATGAGGAGCTACAAAATAGCTTAAAAGCCCTGTTCCTGCTCCAAAATCCATTAGTTTCATTGTTGAAGAGAGCACTACCTTATCAATAATTAGTTCAGCAATGCTTTTGGCATTTTGAACGCGTTTAGAACTCATGTCCCATGATTTTGATTTATGTGCAAAATGGTCTACAGTCATTATGCTCTCTCTTTCACGGCTACAGGTTCAACATCTGAATGGGAAATAAGCGATTGAATCTCTGTTTCATGTTTTGCTGTATCAAAATTTGCACCTATAATTTTACATACACCCAAGGCATCACTCAACGCAATCGATAGCGAGCTTGTTGCTCCTGGGCTTGGAGTCATATTGAAAACCAGTCCATCTTCTTCTATTTTTGCTTCGCCTAAAAGGAGTTCTTGATTCTTTTTATCAATAATTTGTGGACGCATTCCCCCATAGCCTTCTGCAAATTTTAAATCTTTTACTTTAATCGAAGGGATGATTTTTTTTGCATCTCGAACAAATACCTCTTTTCCTACTAGAGGAATCTCTTCTATAAAGTTTTTCAAAATATAACGACGAATGGTTTTGTCTTTAAAGAGTTTCATATAGACTTTTGTAACATCTTTGTCGATATTTAACGCACAAATTAAATCTTTTAGATGCAATGCATGGTAACGCTCCAATTTAGGCAAAGCAAATGCTGTTGGACCAAAACGGGTATTCCACTCTTGGGTAATATCTGGATCAGCATGAATCGCAGCAAATGGAAGCTTTGGATTTTGCATGGTGTAGACTTTGGAGTTTAAAAGTTTTTCTCTTGTAAAGAAAAAGCTTCCACCAATAGGTAAAATAGCGTACTCTTTTCCGTAACCCATGGATTGTGCAAAGAGCAGTGAGTATGCTCCTGCATTAACCACGACAGATTTGGCTCTAAAATTGGTGGTGTCTGAAGTAATGGTAAATGTACCGTCTTTATTTTTTTCTATTTTTGTAACCTCTTCATTGTAACGCATCTGTATGTTTTTTTCGGTATCAAGTGCTTGCTGTACAAAGCTCTCACTTAATTTTTTATAATCAACGGTCGTTATTTGGTCTCTTGCACCCATTGCCAAAATAGGTTCATCTCTCTCTTCCAGAAGTTTAGGTTCAAATTCTGCTAAAAACTCTTCATCCCAAAGTTCAAGATAGGGATAGAGTGTTTTAAATTTACAGTAACGCTCTTTAAGTTCAGATACCTCTTTTTCTCCTACAGCTAAAAGCATTTTATCTTTTCTAAAACCAACATGGTCAACTTCATCAAAATTTTGAATATAATTGGCAACCATTGAAGAGTTTCTTTTCACTGTTCCTGCTTTCTCATACGTGTAGTTACTCTCTATATCGCCTACGTGTAAGGTTTGTGAATTTGATTTGGGATTAGAGTTAAGCTGACTCACTTCATCGTATTTTTCAAAGAGTATAATATTGTTAATGTCCGTATAACGAGCCAATGTAAAAAGTAAAGAAGTTCCTGCAACACCACCACCAATAATGGCTGTGTCAAAAAGTTTATTAATGAGCATAGTTTATTCCTAAATGTATGTATAGTTTATTATTTTAAAATAATACTCCTATCCATATAAAAGAAAGCTTTCTTTCATATATTAACATAAAAATATAATTAATTTATAAAATAAATATTTCTATCTGTTATAAAGACAGCTTATTGTTTATAGAGAATCGTTTCGTTTCTTTACTTATGATTTAAATAGCTATATCTTATGGAATCCAACTGTAATTTATTTATAATAATATGTTATCTTGAATCAGACTATAGTTATAAGGGAGACAGATGAAAGATAAAAAAACCATTATTACCTATGGAACATACGATATGTTGCATGTAGGGCATATGAATCTACTTGAGCGAGCAAAAGCTCTTGGAGATTATCTCATTGTTGGGGTTACGGATGAGAATTATGATCGTTCAAGAGGAAAACTAAATGTTTCTGAAAGCACTAAAAAACGTGTTAAAGCTATTGAAGCTTTAGATTTTGTAGATAAGGTTATTGTCGAGACTCACAAAAATCAGAAAGCTGGAGACATGGTAAAATATGATGTTGATATTTTTGCTATTGGCGATGACTGGGTGGGTGCATTTGATTATTTAAATGAGTACACCCATGTTGAGTATTTAGCACGTACAGAAGGAATTTCTAGCACCAAATTACGTAAAGAGAATTTCTCTACCATTAAGATGGGAATTGCAGGGTTAGGGCGTGATACCCAAGCATTTATTAGTGAAGCTCAGTTTGTCTCCAATGTTAAAATAAATCGTATCTATGATGAAGACTTTTTAGCATTGAAGGCATTTACCAAAGGGAATGATGAAATTGCTTATGGTCATGATAACTACGATGAGTTTTTAGATACTTCTATCAAAGCAGTCTATATTGATACTTCCCTTGAACAGCACTATTCACTGATAAAGAAAGCACTAAAAGCAGGAAAGCATGTACTCTGTGAAAACCCTTTAGCACTTGAAAAAAATGAGCTAAAAGAGTTGCTCTCTATTGCAAAAAAGGAGAAAAGAGTGCTTCTTACTGCACTTAAAACAGCTTTTCTTCCTGCCTTTAATCAACTGCTAAAAGAGTTGGAAACAGGTGTTATTGGAGAGATAAAAGAGGTTCGTGTTACACGAACCTCTCTTTATCGTGAAAAAGATTATTCTGATAAGTTTATTGCACAAGGGGCGACCAATATTCTCTCTTCTTATCCTTCTCTTTTAATCAATAAAGTACTTGGAAAACGTAAAGAGATTACATTTTTTGACCAGAAAGAGAACGGCTATGACATCTCTAATCTGATTGTTAGCCGACATAAAGGTGGTTCTGTAGGGGTTGCACGTGTTGCCACAGGAATAAAATCTGAAGGCGATGCTGTTATTTCAGGGACAAAAGGTTACATCTATATTCCTGCTCCTTGGTGGTTGACTAAAAAGTTTTATGTACGTTTTGAAGATGAACATAAAAGCCAAACGTTTAACTATGAATTTGAAGGAGATGGATTACGGTACATGATTGCTGAATTTACCTCACTGATTCAACGGGGTAACCGAAAATCCAAAAAGTTAAGTCCTTCAGATATGGTGGCAATAAACCGAGTGTTACTTGATTACAATGAGAGTAAAAAAACAGACATAAAAACAAAAAAACAGGAGAAAAAATAGATGATATACGAAGATTACTACATATTTACCCCAGGTCCAGTAAAGATGAGTGAAGAGATTATGAATGTGGGTGCAAAGCAGACTCCATACTTTAGAAATTGTGAGTTTTCTGATGTAACCTATGCATGTGAAAAAGGTTTACTAGAGATGGTAAATGCTCCTGAAGGTTCAAAAGTACTCTTTTTAACGGCTTCTGGTACAGCAGGTATGGAATCGGTTGTAATGAATCTATTAACCAAAGATGATAGTGCTTTAGTTGTTCATGGTGGTGGTTTTGGTGGTCGTTTTGTACAAATTTGTGATGTTCATGGTATTCCTCATACAGATTTTGTTGTTAAGAATACAAATTTACACGACATAGAGACGTTAGCTCCAAAAGAGAACTATACCTCACTTATTGTTAATGCACATGAGACATCTGTAGGACATCTTTATGATTTGGCTGCAATGGGTGCGTTCGCTAAAAAGAACAATATGCTCTATATCGTAGATGCTATCTCTATGTTAGTAACCGACCCTGTAGATATGACAGCTGATAATATTGATGTCGTTATTGCATCAAGTCAAAAAGGTTTGGCACTTCCTCCAGGGTTAACAATGGTTATTTTAGCTCCAAGTGCATTAGAGAAAGTACACGATGTTCAAAGCTTATACTTTAACTTTAAAGATTATTTGAGTAATGGAGAGCGAGGGCAAACTCCTTACACTCCTGCTGTAACTATTATGTTGCAACTCGAAGCGAGATTAAATCAAATTAACAGACGTGGTGGAGTACAACAGAGCATTAAAAAAGCACAAGATATTGCATCGTATTTTAGAGCATCTATTAAAGATTTACCTCTTAAAGAGTATACGCCATTTATGCCAAATGCAATGACAACATTAACGCCAACCGATGGAAAGAGTGCAATGGACATCGTTAATGGATTAGAAGATGGTTACAAAGTAATGGTTTGTCCAAATGGTGGAGCAGAACGTGATACTATTTTTAGAGTTTCACACATGGGTGACATGACCCGAGCGTATACAGATGTATTGATTGATGCATTGTATGATTATTATAAAATAGAGAGAAAATAGTTCCAATGGCAATAGACCCTAAAATTTTAAGAGAAGCTCAATTGGTCATGCTTGAGATGTTGGTTGAGTTTGATGCTATTTGTAAAAAGTATAATCTTCAATATTGGCTAGATTCAGGCACTCTTTTGGGTGCTGTTCGTCACAAGGGGTTTATTCCTTGGGACGATGATATAGATTTGTCTATGCCTGTAGAGGATTACAGAAAATTTAAAGAGATTGCACAAAGTGAACTCTCTGATAGTATCTTTTTTCAAACTTCTACAACAGATAAAGGCTTTAAATTTGACTATATGAAGCTTCGCTCAAACAAGGTAAAAATAGTAGAGTTTCATGAAAAAGATAAAGAGGTTGATTATCATCAAGGTGTTTTTGTAGATATTTTTCCAATGTTAACACTTCCTAATACCAAATTCCATCAAGCCTTTTACGAAGATGCTTTTAAACTGATTCGAGATGTATCTGCCATTAGTTTGCATACTCCAAATGGAAAAGACCATCCAAAAGTTAGAAAAGCGTTGCTTGAAGCACTTAATGAAATGCATGAGGGGTGGGGGAAAGAAGATATAAAAGTTATCTACTCTGGTAAAATGCCTGATGTAGCTGCATGGTTTGATAGAGACAAAGTTTTTCCTTTATCTAAAATAGAGTTTGAAGGTTTAGAGTTTTATGCTCCTAAAGATTCTCATCATTATTTAGGTTCAATCTACTCTTTTAACTTTATGGAGTTGCCTCCTATTGATAAACGTACTATCCATGCTCACAATATAGAATTTAAATAAATAAAAATAAATAGAATAAAATGAAAGTTTAGCTATAATAGACTCTAAAAAAGGATTTTAGTTATGAATAGTAGAGCTTTACGTTTTTTAAGTTTTGGAGTGGGTGTTTTACTTCTGTTTCATGGTATTGATAAAGTGATGCATGGAACAGAGTATATTGAGAAAATGCTTATAGCTTCAAAAGTTCCTTATAGTACATATGTGCAGTATGGAGTCTATATTGGAGAAGTTGTTGCCCCTCTTTTATTGATATTTGGACAATATATGAGAATTTCGGGTGCTATTGTTGCTTTTAATATGTTGACTGCCATATTCTTGGTTCATCAAAATACACTTTTTACATTGGGCGAACATGGTGCATGGAGTATTGAAGTTCCAATGTTCTATCTTATATCAGGTTTAACACTTGCCTTATGGGAAAGAGATAAAAAAGTATCGTAGAGTATAATTTTTTTTAAAATTAAAACTATTAAATAAATTAAAATTAACTTTTTATCCTAATTATAAAATTATTGAAAACGTTCTATAATGGTGCAAAGGATGTATAATGAATAAAAAAATTACCTTTACTTATCTACTTGCTTTGTTCTTTTTGGGACAGGGTGTAGTAGAAGCTGAGCAAAAAGAGCCTAAAAATAATTCAATGTATGAGAGCAGTTATACTTCAATTGCTCAAAAAGATTGTCAAACCTTAGAGAGCGATAATCTAGGAAGTATTGAAGAGTGTGAATCTTTTGCAGGCATGAAAGTAATTGTGATAGAAGGCGATACGAAGCAAGGGATTATTTTAACACGGGATAATAAACGATATGAGTTGGATTTTGGCTCTTTGGTATCACAAGGATTTATCTCTTTAAATTCAGACCTAGAGTGGCGATATAAACTTCAAGAGTTTGATAATCCTCGTGCGATGATTTTACGATTAGAAGTTAATGAAGATGAAGATGATGTAGAGAAAGTAACTCCCTATGCATTGGTTAGCAAAATTACTGAAAAAGAGATTTGTATCGTGGGCAAAGTCCAAATAGAAGAAAATCAAGATAAGTTAGTACATCTAATGGTCGAAAAGGCTTATGAAATGCCTTGTATCTCCTCAATTAAATAAAAATTAATATTTAATTCTATAATTTTAATTTAAGTAAATAAAGATAATTAAAATATTATACTATGTATATAATAAATTTATGGAGCAAGAATAATGAATAAAAATTTAATACTGCTATTGTCCATTGTGGCTTTTGCTGGATGTGGTTCTTCAAGTTCTGATGAAAAGAAAATTGATATATCAGGATATTTACCAAGTACAAGTATGAGTAAAGCCTATACGCATGTTACAAAAATAGATGGAAAACTGAACAACCGTCCCTATACAGATACGGTTGTTGTTGAGTCAAGCTTAGTTTCTATCAAAGAAGATGGAAAACTTAGCAGGCTGATTACTGTAAAGGCTGATGAGATTGAAATAAAGTATTTAAATGATGTAAATCATAGTAAAGTAATGACGCGAAATCTTGCTGAAGGAGATAATATTTCAAATTATCTTAAAAAAGATGAGGTAGAAACGTTAAAGATTGGTTCACAAAAAATTGGCGAAAAACATACTAGAGTGGAAGAAAAATGTGTCCTTGATAGCATGATTAATCGTTATGAAAAATTCTTCTTTGAGTATACAAACTACGATGACAAGCATAATATCATGAAGATAAAATGTACAACTAAAACAGTTGTAGAGACTAAAATTGATGCACAATATGTTGATTCTGTCTCTTATACCAATGGTATTGTTGAGTCTAAAGAGGATTTCTCGTATATCTATTTACAAAAAGATTTGGGTACGATTGCTACAATTAATGATGATTGTTTAGCTTCTAAATTACCTGATGTTATTGATGATACTCTTGAACCCGAAAAGTGTTTAGGAGAACGTTACACATACGATTTATATCAACCTCAATATTAAGCTTATCTCTTTAAATAGATTCTTTAGGTAAAATACGCCTAAAGGATACATGATGAAAAAACTACTCTATCTATTTATAATTTCCCCAATATTACTACTCTCTAATACCTGTATCGAATGTCATAATGGAATTGAACATATTCGAGATAGTAACTCTAAAATGATGCAAGAGATTCTAAAGGTAGCCAATAAAGCAGGAGCTAAAGGAAATGATTGTGTGGTTTGTCATGGTGGAAACCCACAAAGTGATGATAAAAATATCTCTCACACTGGAACACTTAACTATTTTTTGAACCACAAAGGACCAAAAGAGTTCTATCCTAGCCCAACGAGCCAATGGATAAATATCAACACCTGTGGAATGTGTCACGTAGAACAGGTTAAGGCTCAATGGAATTCATTGATGAACACCGAAGCTGGAAAGATTCATGGGGCATTGTGGTCGTTTGGTAAATCGGATGGGTATAACCATTGGGAGTCGAACTATGATAGCAATAACACTCATGAGCGATTGGGGACAAAAACCTATCAAGAGTATATGAAAGAGCTTTCAAAAAAAGAGCCACAAGCTTTTCCCAAACACTCAACAGCACTTCCTAAAGCACCCACAGCTGATGAGGTTGAAAAAGACCCACTTTTAAGCGTCTATACCTATCTGCGTCAAGAGTGTCTGCGTTGTCATACAGGAGGAAAAGGTCGAAGCAGAAGAGGGGATTTCCGTGGAATGGGGTGTGCCTCTTGTCATATTCCCTACTCAAATGAGGGGTTTTATGAGGGGAATGATAGCAAAATTCCTCATGATAAAAGAGGGCATATCTTGACCCATCAAATTCAATCATCAAGAAAAGTAAAAGTGAATATACATGGAACAGAGTATTCTGGAATCCCCGTAGAGACTTGTACCACTTGCCACAACCGAGGGAAACGAATTGGGGTAAGTTATCAAGGATTAATGGAGACCGAATATAAAGCGACCTTTGATAGTGAAGGAGATGCTCAACCCAAATTACACACCAAAAGGTATTTGCATTTAACCGAAGATATTCACTACTCCAAAGGGATGTTGTGTCAAGATTGTCACACAAGCAATGATATGCACGGGGATGGGTTTATGACAGGGGCAAACCTTGGGGCTGTGGAGATTGAGTGTCAAGATTGCCATGGAACAACCAAGAAATACCCTTGGGAGTTGCCTTTGGGTTACTCTGATGAGTTCGCCATCTCTCCAAAACAAGGAAAAGCAAGAGGTACAATAACCACTTTGGCTGATTATCTGAGAAAAGGTGCAATCCCCAAAGATAAAGGCGATGGTTTTCTGTTGAGTGCCAGAGGAAACCCAATGACCAAAGCCGTGCGTCACGGAAATAAGGTAATAATGCACTTAGCTTCAGGAAAAGATTTAGAGTTAAAGCCACTTAAACTACTAAAAGAGCAGAAAAAACTCTCTAAAAAAGCATTGGTGGCAATGGATAAGATAGAAGCACATACCGATAGATTAGAGTGTTATACCTGTCATGCGACTTGGGCCCCTCAATGTTATGGGTGTCATGTCAAAATTGATTACTCTAAAGGAAAACAGAATCCCGACTATTTAAAAGCTTCAAAATATCATGATGCTCATGGGATGACAGGAGAGCAAAACTTAAAAGATTTCTTGGTAGATGGAAAAGTGACGGAAACACGAAGCTACCTGCGTTGGGAAAACCCTGCACTTAGTCAAAATGGAGAGGGGAGAATATCGCCAACCATCCCTGGGTGTCAAGTGACCATTACCGTCATTGGTAAAGATGGAAAAGCAAAACTTCAAAACCATATTGTCAAAATCCCCAATGTAGAAGGAGCAGGAGAAGAGGGGCAAAATAGCATAACAATGTCACAAGTAAACCCCCACACTATTAGTAAAAAATCACGAACATGTGAGAGTTGTCACACCTCTAAAAAAGCGTTGGGAATGGGGATTAACGGAGGGAGATACTTTGGTGACCAAAGCAAAACAGCCGTAATTGACCTTATGACAGCCGATGGAAAAGTACTACCAAAAAAGACCGATGAGCAGATACCTGCCATCCCCAACCTAAAACATGACTATTCCGTAATGATTGATGAAAATGGAACACAAGTTCAAACGGTAGATAACCATTGGAAACTTGCAAATCCACTTGATGCCAAAACAAGAGCCAAACTAGACCGTCAAGGAGTCTGTTTTAGCTGTCACCAAAGCATTCCCGATGGAGATTTAGCTATCTCTGCCATGAGCCACGTGGCTGATATGACAGGGTTGGAGATAGATAATGAGTTTCATAAAGATATTTTGCACAAAACAGTTAGAATTTCAGCATGGGTTCAAGTAGCTTTACCTCTACTCTTTGTAATTCTAATTTTACTTTGGTTTTTTCGTAAAAAAGGTAAAAAGGAGAGCTAATATAGACTCTCCTCTTCTTCATAATTCAAGATGTTTTTTTTATGACTAATATTAACCATCTCAACTGTATTTTCTTTTCCGTCTCGATTATATTTATAATTTTCAAAAGCATCAATATACTTTTTTACTCTATCTTTTGTTCCTTTATCTTCCATTCTGTTCATCCATCTTCTCATCTCTTCAAAGCTCCAATCATCAAAATAGTATTTTTCATTTTCATCTTTCCATCTTTCCAAGGCATCATCTTGTTCCAAATATTGGGCATTTTTGATAATATCAAGCATCTCCAAGAGGGGTTTTGTATCAGGGGAATCGGATAAGTATTTATTTGCAAGGTCAACGTATTTTTCATCGTCATTCGAGGTAATAATAGAGAGTTCAAGGTTGTTTAGGATTGCGAACTCTATTGCTTCGGGTAGTTTTTCTGTTCCTTCTCTTTTTTCATATTTATTAATAAGTTTATCTAAAATCTCCATTGCTTCTTCATCCTCTTTCCCCATGAGTTCAAAGCTTTTATTAATGAGCAACTCTTCTACTCTTTTTTGCAGTTTTTTATCATGATGATTTTCAAATTTCTTTATTAACTCATCATAAATATACGTTCTCTCTTCTTTCTCAAAAAGATAGGCTTGCTGTACCGTGGCCGTAATGTAATATTCCAATAGCTTAGAATTTTTACTCTCTTGAAACTTGTTTATAACCATTGTATACGTTTCTATTGCCATCTCTTTGTCTGAATTTGGATAAATTTGATAGAGAAATGCCATCTGCATACAGGCCTCTGTAAACTGCTCTAATATTTTTAGATTTTTACTGTTTTTAGTTTTCTGAATAATTTTTTTGTAAAGTTCTAAGGCTTCAGAATCTTTTGAATCTCGAAAGAGAAGATGGGCTTTTCTTAGTAATTTTTCAACTTCTAGAGTTAAATTATTTTCACTATTGATAGAGTTATTTTTATTTATAACAGAGATATGTTTTGAGTTTTTGTTGAACTCTTTTTCTATATTATTTAGGGGAATTTCTACGGTTATGGGAGTTTTTTGAATGGCTACTTCTTTACTTGAAGAAAAAATATCAACATTTAATCCTATGGCAAGTAGAATCACAATAATAAGTACAATAATTAAATTTTTTAACATTATGGAGACCTCTTTTTTTAATTTTTTCCATTATTGTACTTAAAAATAGTGTTTATTTCTCTTGTAGTTGAACCTTAATATTCTGCTTGGTATTTAAAAGTTGTTCACTGTACCATTTGGTTGTAGAGAGCTTTGGAAAGACCTCATGCATGATTTTTAGGGGGTTAGCATCCCAATTTGAAGAGTTTTCTCCCATTTTCCACCCTGATTGTTGGAGAACATAAGAGAAAATTTGATTCATTAATGTATATTGCTGTTGAATCTCCAACTCATTTTCACTTTTCTCTTTTTCTAAAATAGTGCGAACCAATCCCTTTCTAACTTCTCGGGAATAGGTATCTTTAAGGGTTTCTATTATCTCTTCTCTGTTCATCGGTTTTCCTGTTTTTTGCTAATTGTACTTAATAGACCTTAACTTGCAAAGCCACTTTTAAAACCTTTTTTAATTTCTGCTTGAACAATTGCTTTTTGTTTCTCTTTTCGTTTAATATCTTTCTCTACAAATACTTTTTTACGAGTAACGGGGTCAAGTTCGGTATAGTAGATAACAGCAGAGTATGTACCAGGGGTTGGAATAAATACTTGTGCTTGTTCAGGATTTATCTTTAATGTGTTCGTCGTAAAGCGTTTGAGTGCATGCATGTCTTTTTCGGTACACCCTGGGTGGGCAGCGATAAGGTAATAGGTCATGTACTGTTTTTTACCCATATCTTTATTGAGCTTATCATAGAGCTTTTTAAAATCAACAAGTGTCTGTTTATTGGGTTTTCCCATCAAGTCAAGGACATGCTGTTCTGTATGTTCAGGAGCAACTTTCATTTGACCTGAAATATGGTGCTTGACCATCTCTTTTAGGTAGGAGTATCCATGTCCTTTGTCTTCGGTTATAAGGTCATAACGTACACCCGAAGAGACAAAGGCTTTACGAATTCCAGGAATTTCTCGAACCTGTCTCATCATATTGATGACACGTCCATGATTTGGTTTCATTGCACCACATAAGTGCTTGGAATCAACACAACGTTGATGGTCGCATGTTCCCAATTTGAGTTTTTTGTCACACTCGTAACCGTACATATTTGCCGTTGGTCCACCCAAGTCAGAGATGATTCCTTTAAAATCTTTGTACTCTTTAAACTCTTTTGCTTCTTTGACAATAGAGGTCTCACTTCGGGTTCGTATGGTTCGCCCTTGGTGTACTGCAATGGCACAAAAATTACACTCTCCCCAACACCCTTGGTGTGTCATAATTGAGAATTTGATGGTTTCTAAACACTTTACTTTTCCATCGGGTCTGTGATAAGGGTGCAGTTCTCGCGTAAAGGGTAGAGCAGAGACCTCATCCATCTCATCTTCATTCAAGTAGTCACAAGGAGGATTTTGAATAGAATAACGGGTATCTACGGGTTGGCAAAGTCCTTTGGCAGAAATAGGGTCATTGTTATCGTAAAAAAGGTCAAATAAATCAATGTATTTCTCTTTATCGGCTAGGCACTCTTTGTGTGAGGGCATGGTACGAAAATGCTCTTTTGGTTCTTTGGCAATATAGCACAATCCACGAATATCTCTCCACTCCTCTTTTTTGTCAATTGCTTTGGTCAATTCACGAATCGCTTCTTCGCCCATTCCATAAATAAGAATGTCTGCTTTTGAGTCAAACAAAATAGGTTTACGCAACTTATTTGACCAATAATCATAATGAGTTACACGTCTTAAACTTGCTTCTATCCCTCCCAATACAATAGGAACAGTATTTTTAAAGTGTTGACGAATCAGATTACAATAGGCTAAAACAGCACGGTCTGGACGTTTGTTGTTTATTCCCCCTGGGGTATAGTCATCTCTGTTTCTAAACTTTTTTGTAGCCGTATAGTTAGAGACCATAGAGTCAATACTTCCTCCTGAAACGCCCCAATAGAGTCGTGGTTCTCCAAGTCGTTTAATATCTTTATCACTCTTCATATCGGGTTGACCTATCATTCCTACTTTGTAGCCCAATTTTTCAAGCATACGCCCAACCGTTGCCACTCCAATAAATGGAGAGTCAATATAGGCATCGCCTGATACTAAAATAACATCACACTGTTTCCACCCTAGCTTATCCATTTCGGCTCGGGTAGTTGGTAAAAAGTCTTTTGCAATAGGATTTTTATACTGTTTATGTTGGCTCATATTTTCTCTCTTATACTATATTATGTTTATATGGGTTATATCTTAGCTATCTTAAGATGAGGTTATAGTTTAAAATGGTTAATAGGATTATTTCCCTTACCTAAGATTTTATTTTTACCTGCATCAATAGCCTCATTGACGTATTGACAGCTTTTGATGACAGCCTCTTCTAACTCCAAACCCAAGCTAATATAGGTAGCAATAGCCGAAGACAAAGAACAGCCTGTTCCATGAGTATGTTTGGTTTTAAAAGCTTTATTATTAATGGTTATAGTTTTTTTGCTATTATAAATAAATAGGGTATCGGTCATCATGGTTTTAGACTTTAAATGCCCCCCTTTTAAAAGAACAGATGTTGAAAATTTTTCGCCTATCTCTTGGGCTGTTTGTTTAACATTTTCGAGCGAAATAGAGTGACCACTAAGAAGTTGGGCTTCGGGAATATTGGGAGTTATAAGGTAGACATTTGGTAAAAACTCTTTTAGTGCGTTAATTGCTTCGCTATTTAAGAGTTTCTCTCCTGATGTTGAAATCATCACAGGGTCTAAAATAATTTTTTTAATTTTATACTTTTCTAGGGTATCTCTTACCGTATTAATAACCTCTAATGAGTGAAGCATACCAATTTTTACAGCTCCAATGTTTATATCACTAAGAACAGCTTCTAATTGAGCCTTGATATGTGCTATAGGCATAGGATGAATATCGGTAATCCCCTGGGTATTTTGTGCTGTACTCGCAGTGATAACGGTAGAAGCATACGCACCATTAGCAGAGATACTTTTTATATCAGCCTGTATACCTGCCCCTCCTCCTGAATCTGAACCTGCAATGGTTAGAACAGTGTTGTATCGTTTATTCATTTTTGATTTTTTCCTTTTTTTTAGTGAAGCATATTTTAGCATATTTAAATCAGATGATATATTTCCTATAACTACTAAAACATAATAAAAAATTAAAAAGCCAATCTAAAGATGAATATTATATAATAGATACTATTCTCTTTGGTTAAAGGTTTAACTTTGATATATAAACTTGTTAAAACACTTTGTTCTAAGTGCAAAGGTTATTTTGAAAATAGTGAACCCTCTTGTATCTCTTCTGTTAATATCCAAGATAAGTTATCTCTTTTGTTAAAACCCTCAACTCAATTAGAGGTAAAAATTACCCGTAGAATTCAATCTTTTTGTAATATAACAAAAAATCGTTTTTGGATTTTATATTATCGTGTTGCTCAATCAAAAATCTATTTTAGCTGTACAAAATGTAATAAGAATAATCTATGTGAAGAGTATATTTTAAGTAGAATCATTAAACATATTAAAGCTTTTGATATAACAAAAGAGTCAAAGGTCTTTACAGAGGTTAGAGTAAAATTAATTCAAAATAATTCGGGGCTAAAGCCTCCGATTCCAAAACTTGATAAAAATTCCAAAGAGGTAGTTACCCACTATGTACATAAAATTAGAGATGAATACAGCCAAAGAGCCTTTGATTTTGAGAGTGGTGTAGCATTAATAGAGAATGCCTCTGTAGAGCAAGATAGAGAAATTAAAATGTTAATAGAGAAAAGATTATATAGATATAGAGTCTATAAAGCTCCAATTGTGTTAAAAGATTTAATAGATGAATCCTTAGACAGTGACAAAGAGCTAAAAGAGCCAACATTGATTGAATTGTTACATAAAGAAAAATTTTCTAACTATATTAAACAAATTATAGAGAGTAGATTTATAGATTTTACAAGAAGTCCAAAATATAAAAATGAAACAACACAAGAGATTGAAAAGAGTGAAAAAGAGAGTAGTTCTATAGAAGATATAGATACTATTTTAGAGCCTTTATCTAATGAACAGAAAATTATCTATAAACTAAAATATGCCATTAGATTAGATAATAGAGAGTTTCTACATATTACCTACAAGATGAACTATTTAGATAAGGCTTTAATTGAAAGTTTTACTCCTTCTGAAAAGCTCTATATTAAATTTTCGGTTCAGTATGAGATTGAAGATGACTCAACACACTTTTCTATGATTGATGTAGAAGAGGTAAAATTTTCTATTGGTCAAAAAATTGCACAATATAGGGAAACTATAGAGTCTCACTCGTATATAGAGAGCAAAGAGGAGATTTATATAAAACTAATCTATTCCGAGCCATTAAGTGCAAAAGAGATGGGTAATATTTTTAATCTGACCTCTAAACAGATTGATAAAAAAGTTGAAAATATAAAAAAGAGGTTAAAGAAATTATGAAAGAGGATTTAAGATATATAGAGAACTTAATAGCAGATATAGAGTACTCTTCTTGTCCAAACGATAAAGATTTGGCAGATTTTATTGATAATAAGTTAAGAGACAATAGAAAAGATGAGGTAATGGAGCATCTAGCACATTGTTATAAGTGTCGAGAGGTGGTTCATGAGGTTGTAGAGTATAAAAAAAAGTCAAAATCGTTTAATAATTTAATTCTTACTACACCTCTTGTTGCTTTGGTTGCTTCTCTTGTACTCTTTGTCTATATTCCATCAGATATAGAGATTGGAATGATTGATTTATCAGAAGTAAGTATGGAGTTTAGAGGAGATGAATCTACAATAGATATGATAGTTGATGGAGATAAGTTTATAGAGAAGATAAACAAAAATATAACCATAAGCAATTTAGAGATATTGAATCAGGCTAAAAATGAGAGTGATTTTGAAGAGGCAATAGGGCTATATCAAGAAGTTATTAACTCTATTCCCAAAGATATAGATGAAAAAATAAGATTAAAAAAGACAATTTTTATTCAATATAAAATGTTAGAGTTGGCAACCAAAAAGAATAATAAATTGGCAATAGAGAGTTATAAGAGTATAATTATAGAAAATATTCGTGATTATTATCTTTTGGAGTGATTGATGAAAAAAATAGTACTTTTTACTATATTGTTAACAGCCTCTCTTTTGGCTAAAGATTATGCTTTGATTGTTGGAATATCTAAATATAAGAATATGAGAAGAATATTACCTAATGTAGATAATGATATTTTTACATATAAACAAATTTTGGAAAGAAGGGGTGTTCACTCAATAGATATTAAAATAATGAGGGATAGAAAGGCAACATATTGGGCAATTAGAAATTATTTAGCTTTTGTAGAAAAAGATATTAAAAAATATAGTCATAATCGGTTTTTTATGTTTTTTGCAGGGCATGGAATTAGTGCCAATACAAGAGCTTTAAAATATAACCACAATATTAATAAATATTTAACCAATTCTGGAGTTATTTTGCCTTATGACTATGACCCTAAAAATATAATCAATACTATTATTATTGGAAAAAGAGATTTACGCCCATATTTAATTAATATAGACAGATATATAAAAGAGTCGCTTATAATATTTGATGCTTGTTATGCAGGAGATAGTATAAAAGGAAAATCTTATGGAAAAGGAACACCTTTTATTTATAGTAATCCAAAAGATTATCCTTATAATAATATTGTCTATATTGCCTCTTCTACTCCAAGAAATAAGGCAAAGTCTGGAGTGCTTTCTAGCGTTTTAAATAAGTGTTTAATTAATAAAATAAACTTGAATAACTTAAGAATTTGTATGAATAATAGATTAAAATTTATAGGTCAAAAAGCTGTTGTTATTGCTAAATAGTCTAATCATAACTCTCAAGCTCTTTTTCTAACTCTTTTAGATTTTTTTCAGATAGAAATCTTTGAAATTTCACATCTTGCTTTTGAAGATTACTACTTTTTTGTTTTAATATATCTATAACTTTTTGGCTCTCTAAGCTCATAAGCATATAGAGTTTTCCACTCTTGCCCATCCACGTTTTTTTGACTCTTGCACCTTTTAATTTTTGTTTGGTTACATTTCTGATTTTGCTCTTTACATCTCTTGCAAATGCTTCTTTATCTTTTACTCCTACTGATTCTGAAAATTTGTCAAAAAAGCCTCCTACTTTTGTCTCTACTGTTCGTGCTATCTCATCTCTTGCCACTGCCATCGCTTCGCTTCTTTGCAGAGATATATCATCGCCTCTGTTTGGTGGTGCAATACCTAAACCTGTAATGTAGCCTTGCATATATGGGGTTCTTACCCACTTTGGGGCATTGTTGTACTCATTTTTACTAGGGCTTTTTGATGAACAGCCTATTAATAGAAATCCTATAAATAAGATGCTTATTGTTTTTTTCATGGTTTTTCCTTTTAGTATAAATTCTGTTTTAAATATTGCGAGGCTAAAGCCGTCGATTCCATATATTCAAATCGCATTTTTGGAATCGGAGTGTTTACACCCGAACTATAAATTTCTCTATTCTATAATTTTAATCTTTTGCCCTTTTACTTGGGGCATTGCTTGACCAATATTTGCATTGGTATACGTTGGGTCAGCTATATAATATTTTCTGTTTTTATAAACAACTTTATCTCCTTTTATATTTGATTTTATATCAATAGCTGTGGCAAGATGGTTTGGGTATTTAATAAAAACTACATCTAAATGAAGAAGTTCTCTAATTAAGATGGTAAAAAAGATAGCTCTATCTTCGCAATCACTATAACTATAAGCCAAAGTTTCTTCAAAAAATAGCACTTTCTCTTTACCAAAGTTTTCAATATCTCTTCTATAGTTAAATCCATTTTGAGTAAATCTCAATAAAAAATTAATTGCCTCTATGGTATTCATATTTTCAACTATTGGTTGTATTTGTTTATAAATAGCATTTTGGCTAAGGGTAGAAAGTCGCTCATATTTATTATAATAGAGTTGTGGATAAGTTTTATAAAAATCAATCAACTTTTGATTGTATGCAATATTAAAAATATACTTTTTTTGATGATAGGTAAATTTAACTTCTCTATTTTTAATACTATAGGGCAGTTTAATCTGATGATTTAAAAACTCAATTGCATAGAGACCTTGCATATTCTCTTTATAGATTTGTAATCCACTTGTTTGATTATTAAAGCTGTAGTATCGCTTTCCATCGACTATAAAATATTTTAAAGCGTAGATTTTTTGATTGCTATAGATAAGTAAAGCAATGTTATTAGATGAAAAACCTATTTTGGCATCAATACCCAACTTTACCAAAATAAACCACTGTATAAGGTTTTGAATATTACTGTTTGTAGTTATCTTCTTACTTAATCTTTTTACCAATAGATAGGTAGCCCAACCATCTAAACTATAAATATTTTGATACTCTTTTATCTCATCAATAAGTGATTGGTAGTTACAAGAGCTTTCTCTGTTCCAAAAGTTAGCAATTGATATATTAGAGACTTCGGGGCTAAAGCCTCCGATTCCAATACTCTTTAACTTGTTGTTATAGCGAATCTCTATATCTATACCAAAAAAGTCAAATTTAATTTTTGTAAAACCTGCAATATCCTCTTTTTTAGGAACTGTAGGAGTAGGTTTTATAGTTGGTTGATAAGGAGTTACTTTAACACTCTCTTGTGGTTTTGGCTTTGGTTGAACTGTTGGTTGTTGATGAGGTTTTGGTTTATGGTATGGTATAAAAACTTGATTACTTTTGTACTCTTTCCACTCTCTTTTTAACATCTCTATAAATTCTTTATCCATTTGAGTTTGATACTCTACAAAGGCTTGGTTTTCTTGGTATTGCCACTCTTCAAAGCCTATATCAGCTCTAAGTATTAGTGTAAATAGTAATATTAGACTACTTTTCTTCATAATTATCTATCTCACTGTTTAATTTTTTATCTGATTGATAGTTTAAAAATCTTTGGTATTGGCTATCTTTACTGTTTAGATAAGAATTTTTATTAGAGCAACCCATAATTATAAAAATAGTAGTTATTAAGCTTAAATATTGCATTTGTAAATCCTTTTTTAGTTATATACGAGTGAAAGATAACAATTTCCATAGAAGTTACTAAAAATATTACTCTAATATAACTTAACTTAAAAAATATATAAATTCTATTTATAATATTTATATGCAAAATTTATCAAAATAGAGTATAATGGATTATTGCAAATATTATTAGGGAACTATTATGCACAAAAATACTACATATTTATCTACTATACTTATACAATCTATCCATAACTTATTTTATTATAAAAAATCCAAAGAATTTACAGACATAAGGGAAAAGCTCTTTTCTACTCGTATATGAAGTAGAGTCAACTTCAACATAAAGGGAAAATAATGTTAAAAAAACAACTACTTTGGCTATTTTTTATGCCATTTTATTTATGGGGTATAACCATAACTTCAGATACTACACTTACTAAAGACATGGTTTATAATGAGGATGTGATTGTTAATGGGGCTACATTGAGTTTGAATCATCATACTTTAACAATTAATGGAGATCTAAATATTACAGGAGAGTATGGTCGAATCAAGATGATAGAGAGTCTTGATAAACTGATAGTAAAAGGAGACTTAACATTTGGAGGGGCATCAACTTATAATTACTTGACAAATGGAGTTATAGAGTTGGCAGGGAACTTTTATCAGAAGGGTTCATATGGTACAGATCCTTATTATCGTTCAAGTTCAGGTAAAGATAACAGTGATAATACTTACTCTTTTTATCCAACAGATAAA
>Ga0256826_1000543_pt1 | contig 22946 bp, 17 predicted proteins | sample CV79metaG_FD_185975 | JGI IMG/M metagenome (GOLD analysis project Ga0256826, IMG submission 185975) | Hydrothermal vent microbial communities from East Pacific Rise, Pacific Ocean - CV79 | ecosystem: Environmental > Aquatic > Marine > Hydrothermal vents | place: Pacific Ocean: East Pacific Rise...
ATCTTCATTCTTAAATAGTTCGTCAATCTTTGATACAAGTACTTTATCACTTAAAGTATCATAACCAAGAGTATCGGCTTTAGCAATTAAAGAGAGCCAAATATTAAACTCTTCTTCTTCAAGTTCAGTAGAACGAGCAATAGCAAAAGAGATAAAGTCTCTTTCAGCTGCTGTAAACTCTTTTGCTCTCACAAGCGAGATGTATGTAGTTGATAGCTCATTAATAATGGGATCCATCTGATTACGAGTAATCTCTTCAAGCTTTTTTATTGCCTTATGTTGTACATTTCCATAAACTTTCTCATATACATCTTTAAAGTTTGTTTGATGTTCATCAACTAAAGATCTAATCTTTACAATTGTTGCAATTGACTTGGACATCGCTTTAATATTGTTACATGTTGCACATGTAGCTTCACCTTGAGAGTGGTCATGCAGTGAAGGATTATTTGTAGTATAGTTTAAATATTCTGATTGTTTTGTATCAACAATTGTTCTCTGTTTGGTAAGTGATCTCAGTGTATTTGGAGATGAGTTTCCAAGATACATAACTGTCATACCGCGTTCACGAGATATATTTCCTACAAGGTCATTGAGTAGTCTATTTTCAGAGAGTTTTTCTTGTAATACCTGTGCAAGTTTGTGGTTTGTAAATGAGTCATAAACAAAGTAACTTGTAATGGTAAATAGAATCGCTATTGGAAAAAGAGAGATTAGTCTTAGTCTGTTTTTTAATCCTAACTGCATATTTTAAGCCTCTACACTTGAAATTTTTGAAATAATGGAATTTATCTTCTTGATAGCACTGAGTGCAACATCCGTATCGTTGGTATTTAAAAGGAGTTCTAACTCACTTGTAAAGTCATGGACTCGCATATTGTCACTCATACCTTTTAGCTTTAGGGTAGCATATTTCCATTTTTGAGAATCTGATGCATTTACAGCATCTGAAATAGTAGATGATAACTCTTCTGATTCGGTTATGTAGTCTTTAAAAAGTTCATTAAAACTCTCACTATCTATACCTATCTCATCTGCTACTTGAGTTTTATCGTAGTTGATTTCTATTAGCTCTTCGAGCTTATCTAGGTCTGATATTTCTTCTTCAATATCAGGCTCTAATGTGTTTAGATCCTCGATTTCAAGTAAATCTGGTAGGTCATCTATCTCCGAGAGCTCTTTAGACAGTTCCTCTTCATCAATAGTTTCTAAATCAACATTGAGTTCTTCTTCGTCTATTTCGATAGCATCTACACTCTCTTCACTAATAAAATCATCATCAGCTAGTTCTGCAATCTCAATACTTTGAGGAACTTCCGAATCATCTATATTTAATTCATAGTCCATGTATAAATCTTCTTCATCTTCAGAATCTTCAGAATCTTCATTTTCTATTTCAAGTTTTAATTCTGGTTCTGACTCCGGTGCTTCAAGATCATCATCAATCTCTTTAAAGTCTAAAATAAAGTCATCATCAATGGAATCATCTTCGATTTGAGTTGTAATAGGTGCAATTTCACTGATTACTGGTTGAGCTATCTCTTCACCAGCAAGTTTTGCGACTATTTTATATAAGTAATTTAAGTTTTTATGAATAACATCGCTGTCCGAAGATGTATTAATAACAGTTAAAACTTCAAATGCATCCTCTATACGAAGATTGGCCGCAACACCTTTAAGTTTGTGAGAAAGAATTTTTACATTGTTAATATCATTCTCTTTTAATGAGTCATAAAGTCCATGTTTAAAATCTTTTGCTTGGGCAATAAAATCTTCAATAAATTCTTCGATTAAATCTATAGGTAAGCCTAGTTCATCAGATGCTAAATGAGGGTCGAAAACATACTCTTTATTATACTCTTCATCATCCTCTTCCTGCTCTTCTTCTATTGTAAGTAAGGATTCTTCTGGTTCTGGAGCAGTAAGTATATCATGGGATAACTCCTCTTCAATATCAAGTTTGAAATCATCTTCTATTTCAATCTCTAAAGGAGTCTCCTCCTCCATTTTAATCTCTAAGGGAGCATCATCATATTGATCATGAACAATAGTAGAATTATCATTTATATCTTCAATAAAATCCTCTTGAGCAGGTTCATAAGTGTCTTCAATAAGTGGTTCGATAGGTACTGTTGTTGTAGCATGAGGCACTGTATTAAATGGAATTACTTCTTCATGAGCAGCTATAGGAATAGGTTTTTCTTGAATATCATTTGAAATATTGGAACTTTCTGTTTTTGAGAGCTCACGTAAATTTTGAAGATTTACTAGATAGGCTTTAGCGGTTGGATTGTCTGTTAAATATGCAGTTGTAATATTTATGTTACATCTATAGTTTTTTTCATTTGCATGAATAATGACTTTAGGTGTTTCTGCTGAATCTGCACAGACAATAAAGTCTATCCAATGAACATGCTTAAAGTTGTGAATGTAGCCAGGTGTCTTAACAAAGAGATCTGCAAAATCAGCAGACTCTGCTCTAAGTTGTGCAAGATTTGAAAATCCTAGACGACTTAAATCTGATTCATCCATTCCTATAAACTCTTTTTGAGAATTATAAATTAACATTAATCGCTCCTTACTCTTGGTCTTCTATCATTTTTCGATAAATATCTTGGCTCTCTTGAATATCTTTTCTTGAAGCTGGCTTTCTAGCAGCAATATAACCTGTTATGTTGTCATCACTGTCGGTAATAGGTAGTATTTCAGTATCAACCCAGTAGTAAAGGCCATCTTTTCTGAGGTTCTTTACAAGACCATTCCATGCCTGACCACCTTGGATGGTATCCCACATTTTTGAAAATGCACCACGAGGCATATCTGGATGTCTAATAATATTGTGTGGCTGGCCAATTAATTCTTGTGATTTATAGCCTGAAATTTCGCAAAACATTCTATTTGCATAAGTGATGATACCCTTTAAATCAGTTTGAGAGATAATGACATTTCCCTCATATATATACTCTTCATCTATTGGTGTTACTCTGTCCATTAAAAAAACCTTATATAGTCATATAACTAGAATTGTCACAAATATAACATAAAGCTCTGAAAAAAAAACTTATTTATAAGTATTTTTAATTATTTTTGCATCTTTTGCAGACAAAACAGAACTAATCTCCTCTACACTAAGCTTTTTAAGAGCCTCAAAGCTTCCAAAATGATTGAGTAGTTTCGTAATTTTTGCAGTAGATATGCCTTTTAATGATAAGAGTTTACTCTCCTTATCTAACTTTAATTTCGTTTTTTTATGAAAAGTTATAGCAGACCTGTGTGCCTCATCTCTTAAATTTTGAGTCCATTGTAACCGTTTATCACTATTGGCAAGTTTAAAACTCTGCTCTATTGAGTGGAGAATGTCGTTGGCTTTTCCTTTGGCTCGATGAGATTTTTTATCGATTTTTTCTTTAGATATTGCAATAATATCTATATTGACACCCGAGGATTTTATAATCTCCTTGGCTAGAGATAGGAGTGTTGTGCCTCCATCTATTATCCATAAATCCGGTGGAGAGTTTTTTGAAAAGCTTTGCACTCTTCTGCTAAGTGTCTCTTTCATTTGGGCATACTCATCTCTAGCCTTAAGATGATAGGTTCTATAACTTTTTTTATCAAACTTTGAGTTTTCATAAACAATCATAGCACCAACAGTAGCGACACCAGAAATATGAGAGTTATCGAAGACTTCAACTCTATTTGGAACTCTTTGGAGTGATAACAGTTCTTGTATCTCTTTTAAAAGTTTACTAGAATCATGGTTTATATCGCGTTTGAGAAGCTCTTTAGCATTTAGAATAGCTAAGTCGATTAAATCTTTTTTATTCCCGCGTTTAGGAGATTTTATATCCGCTTTTTTTTCAAAAATAGTGCTTAAGTGTTTCTCAATTATATCGAGACCTTCAAACTCTTTCATGATTAAAATAGGGGCGATAATTGGAGGTTTTTCACTTCCATAAAAGTCTATTAAAACTCTCTGGTAAAGTTCATCTTCATCATAGCCATCATTGAGAGCTATAAAGTCGTGAGAGGAGGAGATGATTTTACCATTTCTCATAAATATTCTCACAATAACGGCTCTGCTCTGGGAGTTTTGAAGAACAAAAATATCGTAGTTCTCATTTGTTGCAAAGTCTATTTCACTTTTAATCTCTGAACGCTCAATTCTCTCGCATCGATCGCGAAGTTCAGCTGCCTCTTCAAATCTCATCTCTTGGGCATAGAAGGTCATTTTATCGGTAAGTTTTCTTAGTAACTTCTTTTTATTTTCAATAAGCTCTTTGGCTAAATCTAATTCTACTTTATAAAGCTCACCAGAGATAGGAAGTTCACAGGGTCCAAGACATTTATCTATCTGATGATATAAGCAGAGTTTTTTAGACTTTAAACACCCTTTTTTCTGAACAAGTTTACATATCTCATAGAGAGAGTTTAAAATATCTCTTGCACCAACTGAGTAGGGACCAAAGTAAGTGATGTCAGGACTCTTTATAATCTTTCTTGTTATCTCAAATCTAGGATATTTTTGAGAATTATCTATATAAATATAGGGGTATGTTTTATCATCTCGTAGTAAAATATTATACTTTGGATTTAACTGTTTTATAAGAGAGTTTTCTAAAATAAGAGCATCATGTTCCGAGTTCACCACTATATAGTTTAGTGACTCTGTCTGATTTATCATTTTTGTAATACGAACAGATAGATTTGAGTTAGCTCTAAGCTCAGGAGTGAAGTTAAAGTAACTTTTGACTCTTTTAAGTAGGCTTTTTGCTTTTCCTATATAGAGAAGATTCTCATCTTTATCAAAGTATTGGTATATTCCAGGTGAGTCTGGAAGTTGCTTTATTGTAGTTTCTAGGTTCATTTTGTGGCTTTAATAATCTCTAAAATATTTTTTGCAAGTGCATTTAATTTTTCATCTTCTATGTTAACTTCTATCTCTCCAGTTGCTCTCTCTTGATAAGTCTCTTCATGTGTAGATGTTTCATGAAGAGAGACTTTTTTCTTAGGTGAGGGGTCTGTGTATATCTTCACATCTTCTATATCTGCATCTAAACACTCTACAAATCTCTCCGATTCTAAAATCATAGGGGAGTTTAAAATCATTTTAATAGTATTTATAATATTATCGATATCTAATTTATTGAGTCTTGTTGTAAGAACGAAGGTAAGGGTAGAGTTTTTGATATATCCGTATTTTATATTGTTTTGAATACTTGGCAGAAGAGAAGCTTTGAGTCTATTAATACATTTAGATTCTAAAAGTTTAGAAAATTGAGGTTTATGTTGAAGGGTATTAATAATTTGGCTTACATTTTTCATTTGGCAATTATAGCAAGTTTAGTGTTAGGTATAAATGGATGTGGATATAAGGCTGCACCATTTTATAGTGAAGATGCACCAGAGGCTGATGAGAATGTGAAGTTTATTCTAGAGAAAAAAGATATACAAAAAATAGATACAAATGAGAGTTGTAAATAAATTGATTAAATATGATGTAATAATTATTGGAGCAGGTGTAGCAGGTCTTTATGCTGCTGCAAAACTTCCAAAAGATAAAAAAGTACTCGTTATTAATAAGCGTGAGACCTTTAAGTGTAATAGTTTTTATGCTCAGGGTGGTGTAGCCCTGGCAAGAGATGAGGAAGATATTCCTTGTCATATTCAAGATACCTTAGATGCTGGAGCTGGCCTCTGTAGTGAAGAAGCTGTTAATGAGTTGAGTAAAAACTCAAGAGAAGTTATTGATGACCTGATAGCTGGTGGATTTGAATTTGACACTGATAGTGAGGGTAATTTACTCTACACCAAAGAAGCCGCTCACTCTTGTGAACGGATACTTCATGCAGGTGGAGATGCAACGGGCCGATATATGCATCAATTTTTACTTCGTAAAAATCCACACTACCTTTTAGCAGATGCTAGAGTAGTTGATCTTCTTATCGAAGATGGTGTCTGTTATGGTGTGACAGTTTTAGATCATAGAGAGAGCAGAAATCTTTATGCCCAAGATGTAATAGTTGCAAGTGGTGGTGTTGGCTCACTCTTTGAGTATCATACAAATGCTCCCTGTATTAGTGCTGATATGCAAGGTTTATGTTTGATGAAAGGAATAGAGCTAGAAAATATGGAGATGATGCAGTTTCATCCAACAGTTTTTGTAAACTCTAACAATGCACAAAAGATGCTACTTACAGAGGCCCTTCGTGGAGAAGGTGCTCATATAGAAGATGAAGAGGGTAGGCGTTTTCTCTTTGACTATGATAAACGCGGTGAGTTGGCATCACGAGATATTGTAAGTAAATCAATCTATGACTATGTTAAAAAAACAGAGACCACAGTCTATCTCTCTTTTAGAAATTTTGAGTATCACTACTTTACACAACGTTTTCCCAATATATATAAAAATCTTCAATCAATGGGATTTGATGTACCAGAACAGAGAGTTCCAATATCACCAGCTTTTCACTATGCAATAGGAGGAATTAAGAGTGATTTAAATGGGAGAGTTCCAAGTATAGATAATCTTTATGTCGTAGGTGAAGCTGCATCAACTAAAGTTCATGGTGCAAATAGATTAGCATCAAATTCACTACTTGAAGGTTTGGTCTTTGCTAAAAAAGCGGTTGAACATATATTGAATAGTAAAACTAAAAAGAGTTCTAATGTAAGTTTTGAAGTATCAGAAGAACTTATGAGTCATAAGGATGATAAAGAGAAAAAGAATCTTCTTCGTCGTATTATGTGGGAAAATGTTTCAATAGTACGAACAAAAAGAGGATTAAATGAGGCATTAGACAAAATTAATGCTCTTTTAAATGAAAATATAGGTAAACTATTGAAATTTCGTTTACTCACAGCAAAAGAGATAGTCCTTGCAGCACTTGGACGGGAAGAATCTGTTGGAGTACATACGATACAAGAGGAGAAATGATGGAACACGGTTCAGTATCAGATGCTGCGGTAGCAGCAGGTCATGTTTTAATTGATGGGCAAGTAGTGAATCTAGCAACAAGTTGGGTTGGCTGGTTAAGTTTAGCAGTATTTGTAATAGCATATTATTTTATAGCTACGGAAGATAAGTACGAAGTAAACAAGGCTAAACCAGCATTATTTGCTGGTACATTTATGTTTATGCTTATCGGTGTTTTTTATGCGATAAATGGTCTTAATCCAGATTCTCTACATAATGAGTTGGAGCATTTAATACTTGAAATTGCAGAAATTTTCTTCTTTTTACTTGTAGCTATGACATATATTGAAACACTAATAGAACGTGGTGTTTTTGATCTTATGAAATATAAATTAGTCTCTAAGGGATATACATATAAAAAACTCTTTTGGCTTACAGGTCTTTTAGCATTTTTTATCTCTCCTGTAGCGGATAATTTAACTACTGCACTGATTCTCTCTACTGTACTCTTTACAATTGATAAGAAAAATCTTGCATTTTTAGTACCAGGTGCTATTAATATTGTTGTAGCCGCAAATGCAGGTGGTGCTTGGTCTCCATTTGGTGATATAACTACTTTAATGGCTTGGACTGCTAATAAAGGTGAGTTTATTGATTTCTTGTATCTTTTCCCTGCATCTGTCTTGGGTTGGTTAGTAACTGCATTTTTATTATCTATGTCAATACCAACGGGACAACCTCCTTTTGATGCTGCATCTGAAAAAAAACCAGTTGTTTTAGATGGTGGTATGGGTGTCGCATATTTAGGTGTTGCTACGATTATTATGGCTGTTCTTGGTCATCAATTTTTTCATTTTCCAGCAATGTGGGGTATGATGTTTGGTATGGCGATACTTAAGCTTTATTCTATTCATCTTTCTAAAAGTGGACAACAAGGATTTAATATCTATGTAAATATGCAAAAAGTTGAGAATGACACACTTCTATTCTTTTTTGGTATTCTCTCTGCTGTTGGGGCTCTTCACTATTTAGGTTTCTTAGAGTATATACATGATATGTACTCCTTAGTTGGTCCAACTGCAGCAAATATTGGGGTAGGTTTCCTCTCGGCTATAGTAGATAATGTACCTGTAATGAGTGCTATTTTAAAATCATCTCCTGAGATGGATTTAGCACAGTGGATGCTTGTAACCATGACAGCCGGTGTTGGTGGGTCGCTTATCTCTTTTGGTTCAGCTGCCGGTGTTGGTGTTATGGGTAGACTTCATGGCATTTATACTTTTGGTTCACATATGAAACATGCTTGGACTATTCTAGTTGGTTATATTGTTTCTGTATCTGTCTGGTATTTTCAGTTTGAAATCTTAGGACTCTACTAAGCTGACTTTTATTTCTATCTCCGATTTAAGGAGATAGATTCTCTTTATCCAAATCAAAAGTTAATATTGATTTTGGTATCCTTTCATAATTACTTAATCCTATATTTTTTAAAGGCATTTATATGACAAATGTTAGCATAATCGTTTTAGACTTTGGTTCTCAATATACTCAACTTATAGCTCGTCGTCTTCGTGAAGATAAAATTTATTGTGAGATTTTACCTTATCATACTGCAGTAGCAGATATTAAAGCTAAAAACCCTCAGGGTGTTATTCTTAGTGGTGGTCCATCTTCTGTTTATAGTGAAGATGCATATGAGGTAGACCAAGATGTCTACTCTATGGGTATACCAGTTCTTGGTATATGTTATGGTATGCAGAGAATTGCTGTTGATTTTGGTGGAAGTGTAGTGCGTTCATCTCATCATGAGTATGGGAAAGCAGAACTTAAACTAGAGACTGCTTCACCTCTTTTAGATGATTGTGATGACAATCGTATTGTATGGATGAGTCACTCTGATAAGGTTGATATACTTCCTGAAGGTTTCTCTCCCATTGCTACTTCAGCAAACTCGCCATATGCAGCTATTGCAAATGAAGAAAAACGTGTATATGCTATGCAGTTTCACCCCGAAGTTCAGCACTCTGAAGAGGGTTACTTAATGCTTCGTAACTTCGCAAAAAATATTTGTGGTGTTACTGAAAAATGGAAAATGGAACATTTCTTAAAACAGCAAATCGAGTCTATTCGTGAGAAAGTTGGAGATGGAAAAGTTCTTTGTGGTCTAAGTGGTGGAGTTGATAGCTCTGTTGTGGCTGCTATGCTTTATGAAGCGATAGGTGATCAACTGATTCCTGTTTTTGTTGATAATGGATTATTAAGAAAAGGTGAGCGTGAGCAAGTTGAAGAAGTTTTCAAAATCAACTTAAAAACACCACTCATTACAGTAGATGCGGTAGATAACTTTTTAGGAAAACTAGAGGGTATTTCAGATCCTGAGCAAAAACGCAAAATTATCGGTCACACTTTTATAGAAGAGTTTGAAAAAGAGGCTAAAAAACATGATGGTATTAAGTTTTTAGCTCAAGGTACACTTTATCCTGATGTTATTGAGTCTATCTCTGTAAATGGCCCATCTGAGGTTATTAAGTCTCACCATAATGTTGGTGGTCTTCCTGATTGGATGGATTTTGAGCTTATTGAGCCACTTCGTGAACTCTTTAAAGATGAGGTTCGTAAAATTGGTCTAGAGTTAGGACTTCCAGAAGGTATGATTAATCGTCATCCATTCCCTGGACCTGGACTTGCTATTAGAATAATGGGAGATGTAAATGTTCCTGATTTAACACTGCTACGTGAAGCAGATGTTATTCTTTTAGATGAGCTTAAAGCGAGTGGATACTATGCTAAAACATGGCAAGCATTTGCAGTTCTTTTAAATGTTAAATCTGTTGGTGTTATGGGTGATAACCGTACTTATGATAATACTGTATGTGTAAGAGTTGTTGAAGCAGTTGATGGAATGACTGCAACATTCGCACACTTGCCACACGATTTACTTGAGAGAATTTCAAGAAGAATCATCAATGAAGTGGATGGAATTAACCGTGTTGTTTATGATATCTCTTCTAAACCACCAGCAACAATTGAGTGGGAGTAGAGATTTTCTAGTTCCCATGTTCTGCATGGGAATTCATATATATCCATTCTCATGCAGAACATGAGAACGAGTTCTAATTTTAGGACAATAAATGTCAAAACCTATTTATCTTTTTTCAATCTCTTCACATTCAAGTGCTATTAGTATTAATTCCCTCTCCATAAATTTTTTTAAACCCAAAATAGATTTTTCAAAATATGATTACCTTATTGTTACTTCAAAGCAGACATCTAAATTTTTAGAGCAGTATGAAAGTGAGACTTTTAAAGATATTCCAGCTCTATGTGTCTCAGTTCAAAGTGCACTTTCATATGAAGGACTAGGTGCAAATGTTTTAGAAGTAGGTAGAGGTTATGGAGATAATTTAGTTGATAAAATAAAGAGTTATCCAAAAGAGACAAAATGGCTCTACTTAAGAGCAAAGATTGTAGCTTCAGATTTTGTTTCACTATGTCAAGATGAGGGCTATTCAATTGATGAGGTCCTTGCTTATGAGAGTGAGTGTTCACAAGCTATTAAAAAAGTAAAAGTGGAAGATAATGCTACCCTGATCTTTACTTCACCATCAAGTGTAAAGTGCTTTTTAAAAAATAACACTCTAAACTCTTCACATAAAGTTATAGTTATTGGTCAAACAACAGCAAAAGCACTTCCAAAAAATATTGAGTATAAAGTGTCTAAGGAGACTACAATAGAGAGCTGTATAGATGAAACTTACTAAAAACTCACTAAAATATTATATAATAGAATTAGTGTAATATATAATAATTGAAAGCTCTGATTAATTACAGATTAGACCCTAAATTGATATGCCTTGGGTACAAGTTTAGGGTGACGGAGCCATCGTCATTCTGGGCTTGACCTAGAATCTAGTTACTAATTGTTCAGAGAGTTCAATTTTAAGGATTTTAATGCGTTTAGCCACAGCAATAGTTTTATTTATATTTCTTACTCTTAGTTTAAATGCGGAGTACCTTAGAACAATTAGAATTGGCTCTTTTGTACAAGAAAAAGATGCTAAAGAATCACTTCTCATACTTCAGGAGTTTGCTCAAAATCATGAGAATATAGTGAGATTACAAGAAGAGAATGAATTTATTTTTAAGGCTCGAAAATCTGGAAAATATTATGTAACTCTCGCTGAACCATTTATGCAAAGAGCTGTTTTGCAAGAAGTTTTAGATACCTTGCGTCAAGAGTATAAGGGACTCTATGTTACAAAACTAAAATCAAAACCTATGACTCAAAAAAGATTAGAGGTTGCTCCTGTAATAGAGTCTACAGAAGTAGAAAAAAAGGTAAATAAACTCCCAAAACAAAATATTGTAAAGGTAGCAGAAGAGGAGCCTGAAGATATCCCTTATATTGAACCTGTAATAGTTGTGGAGAGAGAGACTCCTAAAGAGAAAATAGAACCTCAAGAAGCATCAAATGATAAAAGAGACAATACTTCTGCTCTTGTAAAATCTGAAAATGAGGGTACTTTTGAGTATATATGGCAACTTCTATTTTTTATAACCTTTATAGCTTTACTACTCCTACTCAAATCACGTCAAACATATAAGCATGAGAATGAAACATATATAAATAAAGAGATGATAAATAGCGAAAAACTAGAACAGACTATTATTGAGATGAAAACTAAAGAGAAGTTTTTATCTCATGCAAGTCATGAGTTAAGAACACCTATGACTGCTATTCTTGGTTTAACACACTTAGTTTTAGAAAATGAGTTATCTAAAAGTCAAAAAGATTATGTGCAAAGAATAGAGAGTTCGGCTAAGCATCTCTTAAATATAGTAAATGATATTTTAGATATTTCCAAACTACAAGCAGCAGAACTTAAAATAGAGAAGATAGAGTTTAATATAAATGAGATACTTGAGTATGTACTCAATGTAATCTCTATACAAGCAAAAAATAATAATATAAATATATCAATGGATATTGATAGTGATATCCCATCCCATGTTGTTGGTGATTCTCTACGTTTAGGTCAGGTTCTCATCAACCTACTTGCTAATTCAGTAAAGTTTACAAAAGATGGTTCGGTGACACTCAGTGTTAAAAAAATCTCATCTTTTGCTGATACAATTAAAATAGAGTTTAGTGTTGCTGATACAGGGATTGGTATGACACAGGAGCAGGTTGAAAATATATTTCAGTCATACTCTCAAGCAAATGATTCTACAAGCAGAAAATTTGGTGGTACCGGTTTAGGTCTTTCAATATCTAAACAGCTAGTTGAGTTGATGCATGGTGAAATAAAGGTACAGAGTAGAAAAGATGAGGGAAGTACATTTACTTTTAATATACAATTCCATTTGAGTGATGCCCAGAACAAACGCCAATATCGTCTTCCAACGTCAGGACTGTTAGGTAAAAGAATTCTTATTGTCGACTCTTCAAATAAAAATGTTATATTATTAATAAGAACTCTTGGTTATTTCAAATATAAAACACACTCAATTCCATCTTTTGAAGAAGCTGTTTTAGAGAAAGATATTAAGTATGATATTATAATTGTCAATCAGATTAATTTAACAAGATTTGCTATTGATAAAATTAAAGATATGCAGAGTCAAAACGGATCAAAAATAGTACTTTTAAGTGAGTTATATAGCAGTTTACATAGTGATTTGTTGGATGAAATTAAAGTAGATACATATCTTAAAACACCTTTTACACAACAGAGTATTTTAAATATGATTATTGAACTTTTTGTGACTAAAAACTTAAATTCAAGATCGAGAAAGATAAATATTAAAGATAAATTAAAAAAATTCTCGGATAAGCGGATTCTTGTTGTTGAAGATAACCTTCTAAATCATAAGGTAATATCAGGGCTTCTTTCACAAACTGGTATAGAACTGATTTTCGCAACAGATGGACAAGAAGCAGTTGATTTAGTTCTGCAGGCTCAGAGATTTGATGTAGTATTGATGGATATTAATATGCCTATTATGGATGGTTATGCAGCTAGTCGAGAGATACGCAAACATAAGGAGTATAACTCTCTTCCTATTTTAGCTCTCACAGCAGATGTTATGGATGATGCTATTGCTAAAGCACATGCTTGTGGGATGCAGGGCCATATTGCTAAACCTATTATTGTAGATATATTTTATAAGAAAATACTTGATGCTTTAAATACAAGACCAAAATATTTAGATGAACAAATAATTGAGAAACCAAAAGGTGATGATGAATTTTCAGAGATTTCTATCTCTATAGGTTTAGGTCGATGTGAGAGTGATGAGAAGTTTTATAAATCAATTTTAAAAGATTTTAAAGTGATGTATATAAATTCTCCTATCACATTAGAAGAGTTGTGTCGAGATGGAAATTTTAAAGAGGCTCGAAGTATGGCGATGGATATTAAGGATGTTTCTTTAAATATAGGGGCTTATAATCTATGTGAAAATGCTGCAACAATGGAGTATGAGTTTGAGAAAGGGGAGAGAAGTAAGTGGCAAAGGCTTGTGAGTTTTTATACGATAAGTCTAGATAAACTCTTTAAAGATATAGATAAATATCTTAAAAAAACTTAAAAAATCTATGCTAAATATCGTCTTTGTAAACGCTGTGCAACCCTCTTAAATATTTTTGTATTATAAGAGTTTTCTGTTAAAAAGTCGAGGGCATTAGCAATGGAGTTTTCTGTGAGTTGCTCTTTAATATTGATAGCTTTTCTTACGACTTGTAGAGCAAAAACTGTCTCCTTTATAGCCTCTGGAATCTCTTTTTCATTGTTCAGATATCTCATTGATTCACTAAAATTATCGTTAAGATTCAATTGTTGAAATATAAGAGCACTCACCTCTGCTGTTGACATCATAGAGTAGATACTCTCTAGGTGAGCTATATCTTCATAATTCTCTAAATCTTTTAAAAAAGCATCTTTTTTATCTTTTTGTATAATATCTTTAGCAAGTAAAATTTTCCCAATTTCCATAAGAAAAGCTATTGGTGTTATCTCTCTTGCCATATCAATATTTATTACCATGTACCATTGAAAAATCAGTTCACTCTGCATAGTACTTATTTTAGAGAAGTCTGAGGTAGTTATAGCATAAGGTGAAAGATCTATGTCAAAGTGTTTTTGTATACTTGAAGATAATATAATAGCTCTTATTTGAGTTGATCCAAAGAGAGTAACTGCTTGTAAAACAGAGACGATTTTTTTTGAAAAACCATAATAAGGAGCATTAACTTTGGCTAATATGTCTGCAGTTAGTAGAGGATCAAAGGTGATGATTTTTACTAAGTCATCTATATCTGGATCACCATGCGAAAATAGTTTTTCCAATAGTATAACAGACTCAGGTAGAGGGGGGAGTGAGTCAACTCGTGCAAGGATAGGAATATATGACAAATAGAACCTCTATAAATTTTAGATTTCGTATTATACTAAAATTAAATAAAGTAAGATTTTTGTATAATATAGAAGATAATCTGAGTAGTTCGAATAATCGCACCAATGAGGGTTCTACATTTTCAAACTGAGAACTAGTAGGACTCTTGTGAGTCGGTACTTTCGTTTGAGGTATGTTAGCTCTGCCGAGAATCTACCGCCGTTATTGAGTCCTCTCTTCTCCCAAATACGGCTTTTAGAACCAAGCCAAATGCGAGACGGCTACTCGGGTTATCAATCACTCAAAAAATATTTAATTAAACGACTTCAATCTTTTAATTAAATATTTTTTTAATTTTATGGAGAATAATATATGAAAATTTTAATATTAGGTGCTGGTGGACGCGAGTACTCAATTGCTAGAGCAATAAAAAATGAGCAAGAGGAGCATGAACTTTTTTTTCAACCAGGAAATGGAGCTACTTCTTCTCTGGGAGAGAACCTAAATATTAAAGATTACAATGAACTAGCAGATTTTGCTGAAGAAAATGAGATTGAATTAACAATTGTTGGTCCAGAAGCACCACTTGTTGATGGTGTTGTAGATATATTTAAGGCTCGTGGTTTGACAATTTTTGGACCAACTAGAGAGGCTGCACAGCTAGAGGGTTCAAAAGTATATATGAAGAATTTTTTAGCAAAGTATAATATCCCAACTGCTGCATATATTGAGAGTGACTCTATAGAAGATTTATATAAATTTACTGATACTCTTAGTACTCCTATTGTTGTAAAGGCTGATGGCCTTTGTGGTGGTAAAGGTGTTATTATTGCTCAGAGTCATGATGAGGCTAAAAAAGCAATTGGTGAGATGTTGAGTGGAAAAAGTTTTGGTGATGCAGGTAAAAAAGTTATTGTTGAGGAGTTCCTTGATGGATTTGAACTTTCAATGTTTGCAATCTGTGATGGTGATGACTACATTTTACTCCAAGCGGCACAAGATCACAAACGTCTTTTAGATGATGACAAGGGTCCAAATACAGGTGGAATGGGTGCTTATGCTCCAACACCATTAGTAGATGAAGAGCTTTATCAAAAAGTACGTGATCGTGTAATTCGTCCAACCTTAGATGGGATGAAGAAAGAGGGTGCTCCTTTTGAGGGTGTTCTCTTTATAGGTATTATGGTAGTTAATGGTGAACCTATAACACTAGAGTTTAATGTACGTTTTGGAGATCCAGAGTGTGAAATTCTTATGCCTCTTATGACTTCATCTGTAAGTGACATGTTTTTAAAAGCATCTACAAACCGTTTAAGTGAAATCAATGTTGAATTCTCTAAACAGTATGCAGTAGGTGTAGTTATGGCGAGTGAGAACTATCCATACTCAAGTTCAACTCCTGCTGAGATTATTTTAGATGATGTTAAACATGATATTATTGAGAAAAATACACATATATCTTTTGCTGGTGTAAGTGAAGAAGATGGTGTTTTATATGCTGATGGTGGACGTATTTTAGTTTGTGTTGGTTTAGGTGATACTATAAAACAAGCAAGGGATCGTGCATACTTAAGATGTGGTCAAGTTCACTTTGCTGGTAAAAAAATCAGAACAGATATAGCTTACCAAGCTCTTTAGGAAGTAATAAGTTGAATGAAGAGATAGAGAGTATATTTTATAGAGAGGGTATAACGCTCGCACCACATAAAAAAAGAGCTATGGCCTTTTTTATAGATGAGATGCTCCTCTCTCTCTTACTAATAGTTGCATTATGGGACTCTTTTTCTACTGCTAAAACAATGGAAGATATTATTTATACTACAAATTTGTTTGTTTTAGAGTATATGATGATGAAAATAATTTATCAAGCTTTTTTTGTGATGCAGTATGGTGCATCAATTGGAAAAATAGTTATGAAAATAAGAGTGATAGATATAAATACTCTTGATAATCCTAATGTTTTAATATCTCTTAATCGTGCTATTTTTCGTGTGATTAGTGAGCTGATATTTTATTTAGGATTTCTTTGGGGACTACTTGATCCTTCTCGTCAAACATGGCATGATAAAACAGCAAAGACTTTCGTCATAAATGCTTAGACTCTTTTTTATTTTTTTTATTTTTTTTACATACTCTTTAAATGCGGGAGATAAGGTAGAAATTTATGCTTCATCAATGACTTCTAAAGACTCTACTGTTATAGCTAATGATGGAGTTACTGTTGTATATAAAGATTATTATCTAAGTGCAAAAAAAGCAATTTATAATAGAAAAAATGGTGACTTAGAACTCTTTGATGACATAAAGGTTACTTACAATAATAATTATAGAATTTTAGGAAACTATGCAAAGTTAAATATAGCTAAAAAAGAGAAGATGTTTAAACCTTTTTATATGCTTGATGCTGCTTCAAATGTATGGATGAGTGCAGATAGTGGAGAGGGTAAAGATAAAATAATTAAGATATCTGAGGGTATAGTTAGTGGATGTAATCAAAATAACCCTCTTTGGAAAATGGAGTTTTCTTCATCTGACTATAACTCTGAGACAAAGTGGATGAATCTTTATAATACCAGACTCTACATTTATGATATTCCAGTTATTTACACACCATACTTCGGATATTCTTTAGATACAAAAAGAAGATCAGGACTGCTAATGCCTAAGGTTGGACTGAGTGATAAAGAGGGTTTTTATTATGAACAACCTATCTATATTGCTGAGTATGACTCTTGGGATTTAGAACTTAAGCCTCAACTGCGCACTAAACGCGGTAGTGGTATATATTCTACTTTTAGATTTGTAGATAGCCCAATCTCTTTTGGTGAGCTAAACTTAGGTTATTTTAAAGAGAAAGATAAATATTTTCAAGAGAATGATTTATCTAATGATTCACACTTTGGTTTTAACTTTTTGTATGATAATGCGGATGTTATTAATCAATGGCTGGACTTCGATTTAGATGGGCAGTCTGGTTTATATATAGATATTAATAAGATGAATGATGTTGATTATATTAATCTATCATCCAATGATACAGTCAATACAAATACTGCGACACAAGTTTTATCTCGTATAAATTTCTTCTATAATACAGATAATAATTACCTAGCAACCTATTTTAAATACTATGAGGATTTAACAAAAGAGAGTAATGAAGATACACTTCAAAAGCTCCCTACTTACCATTATCATTACTATTTAGATAGCTTTTTTAAAGATCACCTATTCTATGATTTAGATGCTAAAAGTACAAATATAGAGAGAGTTATTAATAAAACAGTACTTCAGACTGATGTAAATATACCAGTAACACTACAAACGGCTATTTTTAATGAGTTTGTAAATGTTTCATATAGAGCAAATCTTTATGCCCAACACTCAAAATTTTCTGGTGAAGAGGAAGTTCCTGTTAGTGGTGTAGAGTATAATGATGGTTATCTCGTAAGAAATTATCATACTTTTTCTGCATCGACAGAACTAACTCGTGCATTTGAGAGTGTAACACATGTAATCTCTTTCTCTTCTAGTTATACCTTTGGTGGAGATGAGTTAAGAAATGGTTTTTATGCAGATCATCAAGATACCTGTTCTGATATATTAAATCAGGATAATCCAGAGTGTGAATTTTATAATATAAAAGATGTTGATGAAGTAGTACAACTCGACTTTTCTCAATATTTATATAATCTTTCAGGGAAACGGATATTTTATCATCGTTTAGCACAAAGAATTACCTATGGTTCTGATGATGGTAGATATGGAGAGTTAGAAAATGAACTTGATTATGAGATTATAGATGGGATCACTTTTTATAACAATACATTTTATAATTTTGATGAGAGTGCATTTTCTAAAATTTTTAATAGAATCTCTTTGGGGGGCTACGGTATTACTATTGGACTATCTCATCTTTACAAAGATAGTTTTGTTGAACCGACTTTAGCAAATAGTACTCCTCGATACACAAGCTATATGACATCAACAGCACGTTATACTTATGACAATCATTACTCTTATCATGGACGATATGATTACGATTTAGAGAGTGAAGTAACTAAGAGTGCTGAGATTGGGTTTATGTATAAAAAAAGATGCTGGGACTTTGGAATACGTTATGTTGAAAATAAGAGACCGGTTTTAACACAGAGTGGAGAATCTTCGATTGATGATAAATATCTTTACTTTTCCATTGCTTTAAAACCTTTAATGTCTGATGGCGGTACGTCAGATTTAGCTGTAACTTTACCAAATTAAGAAGTGAAAAATGAAAAAATATAAAGATGTATTAAAGAGTCGTGAAGATGCTGCAAAAAAACTACAAGATGTAATTCCTATGCAGAGGTTAAAAGAGGAGTTATGGGAGATTGTGGCAGTTTCACATGGTGGACTAGCTCTTGGTTCTTTAATAAAAGAAAAATTGAGTAATAATCTAGATTTTCTTTTTTCTGAGTCAATTATGGCACCAAATAATTCAGAGTGTGAGATAGCCCGAGTTAGTGAGAGTGAAGAGATAGTTATAAATGAACAACTTGTCTCTGCTTTTGAGATACAATATGATTATATTTATGGTGAAGCTCGTCGTAAACATGAAGAGAATATTTTAAGTTATATCTACCAATATAGAAAAGGTCGTCACTTCTCAACTATGGAGAATAAGATAGTTCTTTTAGTTGATGATGGGAGTGAGACTGGGATGAAGTTTATGACAGCACTTAAGACTGTATTGGCACAAAAACCAAAGGCTGTCTATATTGCTGTTCCTGTCTTGCCAACAGATGTTTTAGATCTACTAGAACCATATGCGGATGATATATTTTTCCTCTATGATATAGATGATTATGTGGATACACCGCTCTACTATGAAGAGTTAGAAAAAATAGATGAAGAAAAAATAGAAAAATTATTAGAGGAAATAAAATGAAATATGATGTAAGTTTAGAGTTGAAAAATAGAGAAGAGTCTTACTCTTTTGGAGATGTTGCAAAACAGGCAAATGGTGCTTGTTGGTTAAAGTCAGGTAAAAGTGTAATTTTAGCAACTGTTGTTATCGATGAAACAGAGGTAGTAAAAGATGATTTTCTTCCTCTAACTGTTCAGTATATTGAAAAAACATATGCAGCTGGTAAAATTCCAGGAGGTTTTTTTAAACGTGAAACAAAACCGAGTGATTTTGAGACTTTGACTTCTCGTATTGTTGATCGTTCTCTTCGCCCTCTTTTTCCAAAAGGTTTTGGTCATCCAACTCAGATTACTATTATGGTGTTCTCTGCAGATGCTGAGTCAGATCTTCAAGTTCTAGCACTCAATGCAGCTTCAGCAGCCCTTTTCACATCCGATATTGATATGAGTACTTCAGTATCTGCTGTTCGTGCTGCAAAAGTAGATGGTGAGTTAGTTCTCAATCCAACTTTGTCTCAGCTTAAAGAGTCAACTCTTGATCTCTATCTCTCCGGTACAAAAGATGACCTTCTTATGATCGAGATGCGTTCATTTGGTGGAACTAAAGTAGAGGTGACAGATATGGTTGTTGATCCTATGCTAGATCCTACTATGACTGGATCCGTTGTGAGTTCTCATCTCTCTAATGCAATGAGTGAAGATGAACTTATAGAAGTTTTTGAAAAAACTCAGACAGAACTTTTTACTTCAAATGCTAAGTATGAAGTTGCCTTTGCTCCTCTTCAAAAAATAATGGTGCCACTTGATTTAAAGGCACATGCACTAAATAACGAGATGGTGTCATATGTAAGAGATAATCATATGAGTGATATAAAAGATGCCATGAACCAGATGGCAAAATCAGAACGCTCAACGGCACTTAGACAACTTAGAAAAAGAGTTCTTAGTATAAAAGAGGAGTGGGCAAATGTTGAAAATGAGCTTGAGCTTAAAGATGCTATTGATAGTGTTAAAAAAGAGCAAGTTCGTGCACAAATTTTAAATGAAAGAGTACGTGCAGATGGTCGTGCATTAACAGAAGTTCGCCCGATTTCAATAGATACAAATGTATTGCCAAATGCACACTCTTCATGTCTTTTTACTCGTGGACAAACACAGGCTCTTGTTGTTTTGACTATGGGTGGACCTAAAGATGCACAGATGTTTGAAAGCTTAACAGATAGTGGTACTCAAAATGAAAACTTTATGGTGCACTATAACTTCCCAGGTTTCTCAGTTGGTGAAGCAAGCCCAGTTATGGGAACAAAACGCCGTGAACTTGGACATGGTAACTTAGCTAAACGTGCTTTAGAACCAACTGTAGACCTAGATGGTCAAACAGTACGTTTAGTATCTGAGATTTTAGAGTCAAATGGCTCTTCATCGATGGCAACTGTATGTGGTGGATATATGGCATTAAAGGCTGCTGATATTGAGACTAGTGATACTATTGCAGGTATTGCTATGGGTATGGTGAGTGAGGGTGATAACTATGCAATCCTCTCAGATATTATGGGGCTTGAAGACCATGATGGAGATATGGACTTTAAAGTAACTGGCTCAAAAGATGGAATTACTGCTATGCAGATGGATATTAAACTTGGTGGAATTAGTTTAGATGTACTTAAAGAAGCACTTTACCAAGCGAAAGAGGGTAGGGGACATATAATCGATATTATGTTAGAAGCAGAGTCTAAAATAGAGTTCAATGATGGTGTTTTGCCATCAGTTGACTTCTTTCACATAGACCCTTCTTTCATAGGTGAGGTTATTGGTCAAGCTGGTAAAACTATTCGGGAGATGATTGAGAAGTTTGAAGTAGCGATTGATATAGATAAAAAAGATGGAAAAGTAAAAATCACTGGTAAAAATAAAAATGGTGTAGCTGGAGCTCGTGGTCATATAGAAAAAATTGTAAATACTCCAAAAGTTGCTAAGATTAAGTATGAAGTTGGTGACAAGTATGAAGGTACAGTAAAGCGTATAGTTGACTTTGGTGCTTTTATAGAACTTCCTGATGGAACTGATGGTCTGCTTCATATCTCTAAGATTTCAGACCAAAGAGTAGACAAAGTAAGTGATGTTTTTTCTGAGGGTGATAAAGTGACAGTAGAAATTTTAGAGTTCAAAGGAAACAAAATCTCTTTAGGTCGTGCATAAGTAAATACTTTAGTCATTCTGGGCTTGACCCAGAATCTAGTTTAAACTCCCTTTTAGTACACTTTCACTATAATTCGCCTATCAATTTTTAGTAGGGAAATCGTTGCATTTATGTATCGGTTGCTTCATTGTAAGATGAGGTTACGCTATCCGAACAATTTTGTAATAATTTTAAGGACAATATAATGAAAAAAATTCTTTTTTTACTAGTAGCATTTTCTGCTGCTGCATTCGCAAATGAGGGTAACGTTGCTAACGAAACTCTTAAAGCTTACTCAATGATTGCTGCTGGTCTTGGTCTTGGTCTTGCTGCTCTTGGTGGTGCTATCGGTATGGGTCATACTGCTGCTGCAACTATCGCTGGAACTGCACGTAACCCAGGTCTTGGTGCTAAACTAATGACTACAATGTTCATCGCTCTTGCAATGATTGAAGCACAAGTTATTTATGCACTAGTTATTGCATTAATCGCTCTTTATGCTAACCCATACTTAGGTTAATCTTTAAAGATTTAATATAAGTACCCCTCTTTGTTAGTCCTTTTTGGACTGACAAAACTTCTTTTTACAAACAATGCGATCGTGGTGGAACGGTAGACACGCTACCTTGAGGGGGTAGTGCCTTACGGGTGTGAGAGTTCAAATCTCTCCGATCGCACCATTTAAGGGCTTAATAGAGCTTCTTAAAAATATTTAAACTTCTAAAAATCAAAAAAATAATCATTAAAAAGAGTATAAATATGTTTTGGCTCTGGGTTTCCTAAGTTCTTAGAAGAAACTAGGCTAAAAAGCCTAATGGGATAGCATACATATTATTATCAATCGCCAATGTCATGGTAGAAAACTTATCTGATGAAAATAAAATATTTTTATCTGAACTAAGTTCAAAAATTGGTGATAAGGTTTTTTATCTAATATATGGCTACCTTAACTCTGAAAGTTTAATAGACTATAATGAAATGAGTGATGGTGGAATTGCTGATTTAATAGATGAACTTGATAGTGATGATACTCTTAACTTTATAGAATTACTTATAGATTTTAAAAAGCAAGAATTAGCAGAGACTCAAGAAGAAATAGACTATGCACAAATTATAAAAAAACTTAAAAGAGACGTAGCGACTTTAAAAAAGAAACTTGCTCAACCCTCAAAACTCATAAATACCAAACAATTTGAAGAAAGATACGGACTTACAAGAGTTCAACAAAAAGGGCTTAGAGGTAAAATTACCGACCCTTTACCATATAGTATGGTTAATGATAAAACCATTATGTATGAGCCAGAAGAAGTTGAGAATGGTACAAAACCCTTTACTGTAACTCTGCCAATAGAGGTTATAGAGAAGCTAGAGTATTATAGTGAAAGACTAGGTATGAAAAAATCACACCTTGTTATGTGTAGTCTTTTGTTGGATGAAGAAGAGGAAGATTAAATTTAAAACTTTCATATAAGTAAGATTAAATCCAGAAAAAGATATACTTTTTTCTGGAAAAAATAAAAAGGAATTACTCTAATGAAGCTCTATGATAAGGTGTTT
>Ga0256826_1000544_pt1 | contig 22943 bp, 16 predicted proteins | sample CV79metaG_FD_185975 | JGI IMG/M metagenome (GOLD analysis project Ga0256826, IMG submission 185975) | Hydrothermal vent microbial communities from East Pacific Rise, Pacific Ocean - CV79 | ecosystem: Environmental > Aquatic > Marine > Hydrothermal vents | place: Pacific Ocean: East Pacific Rise...
TTTTTAGTGATTGTTTTCATTATAGGCTCCATTAAAATGAGATGGTTAAGACACTTAAGAGATCGTTATAGTTTTCGATCCCCTCTTTTTTGGCGTCAACGTATGAGTACTCCATACTCAACATGATATTTTGACGAAATGAGTAGTCAAATCCTAGGGAGTAGGCGTTTTTATCTTTGACATCGATCTTATCTTCTAAAAAGGTATGTGGACCACTATCATCAAGTGTTAAAAAAGCGATCTTAAGTGAGAGGGGTGTCCATGGGTTTAGTGCAAACTCAATGGAGTAGGCCTCCATATCTCCCTCTTCAGGCTCTCCATAGACATTATCAACAATACTGACCATCAAAGCAGGATCACTTAAGGTGGTCTCATTTTTTAAGACAGCAGAGAGGGTAAGAAGTGCAGAATACTCTAAGATATCGCCTTCAGCTTGAAAGTCAAATCCATAAGAGCGCTTAGAGATCTCTACTAAAGCTGAAGGGGTCTGTGTTCCGATAAGAGATGGATCATAACTGGTATTACTTGCGGTTGCATGACCATACATACCATAAGCGCCAAAGATTAAAGTAATATCCCCTAGAGTCTGTTCATAAGCGATTCGTGCAAAAGGGATGAGAGAGGATCCAATATCAATACCATCACTATTGTGTGCAGGGACATAAGCACCTAAAGTCAAAAAGAGATTATCACCACCATAATAGAGTTGTAATCCAGTCGCAGGACCACTACCAAGGTCTGAGGCCTGAATAGCATTGGTTAGTTTGTGATTTTCAAACTGTCTTAGTGCTTTGTAAAGGCCGGTATTATAACCCTCTATACCAGAGAATGGACCATAATTGTTGGTTGAAAAAACCACCAAACCACTATAGCCAGCACCTGTTTCAAAAGCTGTAGCAATCTTTCCACCAAAGATCGCTTTACCCTCTTTTTCACGGAACTCAATGATGGTTCCTATGTTGTTGGCGACACGGCCTGCGACATTGAGGGTTGATGCCTTAAAGATTTCAGCTAAGCCACGGTTACTCTCTACGTTCTCACCACTAAGTGAACTTTTGAGTACGATTCCTTTGCCGTTGACGGCACCACTACTTTTATCATATCTTGCTTTGAGCATCATTGACATATTGAGTACCATAGGGATACCCAGTCCAAGATGTTCACCATCTATTAGTGATTGTGCCCCTGATTCGGTAGAGAGTGTATAGGCAGATCGGGCAAAGTGACGGCCGAAACTGTTGAGTTTACTCTGGTTTTGTGTATGACACATCATACACTCCAAACCTGTCTGTCGTGCAAAACCAGGAACACCATAAGCTTTTTCACTAAGTAAGGATAAGAGTAAAAGAGAGGGAATTAAAAATGAATATTGAAGTTTTTTCATATCTGCTCTTTCTTATATAGGTTATAAGTACTATGGTACAGACTTCAGGCTCTTAAACTATCACACATAGGGGTGAGTTTTATAAGAAAATAGAAGAATTGAATTCATATATAATTTAAGTTGATTTGTTCTACACTTGGAAAAAGGGTTAAGGAGTCTATAGATGAAAAAATTGGTGTTGATACTGCTACTAAGTGGTATAAGTTTGATGGCCTTTGATGCACCCAAAGTCTATAAAAAATGTATGATGTGTCATGGCAAAAAAGGGGAGAAGGTTGCACTGAAGAGCTCACCTGTCATCAATGCTTTAAGTGTTGATACTCTCACACAACGTCTCAATGGATTACTAGATGGATCGAGTACGATATCTTCAAAGTACATAAAGATGCATCAATCCAAACTCAAGGGTGTCTCCGCTGCAGAGAGTCAAGCATTAGCAGCGTATATTACAGCACTAAAATAGAAAATTTTAGTAGATACGTCGGCCTGCTTTATAGTCAATGAGCCATCTTCCATGCTGCGCTGAGAAGTAGAGCTTTTTAGGATGATTATCTTCACGATAGTGCAGTGTAATGCGATCTGGACCAATCACATCAAATGAGACCAATGTGATGATAGGTTCTCTTGCAATAGCAGCCATATCATCTGAAAGAACGGCCTCAATGGTTTTGAGAGCGATATCATCTTTAGCGATACTTTTGAGTAGTTTTTTAAAGTTTTTGTTTTTAAAAGCGCGTTGATATCCTAAAGCTTCTAAGCTAATATAATAAGATGTAGGTGTCATCAACAGCGCTTGTGCTTCCAAATTTCCCTCTTTGATATTTTTGTAATAGGCGAAGAGTATCTCCGTTAACTCCTCTTTAGTTTTTATATTGATCATTATATTTCCTTTAACTCCAATGGACGTTATATGGTTCGTTGGATAGCACTTTCAAAGGCAGCTAAGTGGTTGAGACTTCCTGCTTTGAGGTTGTCATAGACTTGCACAACATCAGCTGGCATCCCTTCTGCTGCGTCTACAAGATCATCAATATCAGTACGCTCAATATCTACACCTACATAAAGTGCATCGATTAGGGTGTTTTGGCCTGCTGCGATACAGTTGTTGTAGAGTGTCTGCATCGCATCAAGTTCAAACTGCCCTACAAAATCATCTTCTAAAGATAGGTTAACATCAGAAGTATCAATACCATAACGTTCACACAAGACCTGCGCAGACAGGATGTGCTCTTGTTCAGAGTGTTGGATATTGGCAAAGGTAGACTCTTGAGGATAGATTTTTCCTAAAGTGATGTAAACATCTCTTGCTACCTTCTCCTCTTGAAAGATATAGAAAAGTGTATCTTTTTCCTCTTGGCTAAGTGTTATAATCGTTTTGTTACGCCCACTCTTTTTTGCAAAAGCAGTTGAAGCACTTGCCAATGCACCTAACCCCATCACCTTTATAAAATCTCTACGTTTAGTATCTCCAATAGTTTTGTTCATCTGTAATCCTTTAGTCTATAAGATAGTAAGAGTATAGAGTAGGAGTGTTAGTGAAGCATATGTAAGAAGTGTAGGAGGGCATACAACCTTATGTTGTATGCCTACAGAGAAGGTATTTTTAGGCCACTCTCTTACGGGCGATTAAGCCACCAATGAGAAGGAATCCAAAGATCATAGCTAAGAGAGAGAAGGTATCCATTGTTGAGAAAATCCCTTTAGCGGTATTGTTGTCACTGAGTATGACAGCAACGGCTTCATCAGCTGCTGTGACAGATAAGATAACAACAGCAGCGGTACCTGCCCCATCTGCATTAGCATCATTGTAGGTCACCGTGACAAGAGTTCCATCACTTACATACAGAATGTTATCATTATCAATACCTTGTTCTGTAGTATCTTTAGAAAGAAGTGTTCCCTCAAAGATACTCGTATTATTATCACTCTCACTTAAAAGAAGATGTTCTGTTTCACCTTGATCATTGGTTACTACAAGTGTGAAGGTATCGATAGCATTAGCATCTAGATTAAGATCAACATCTGCGACACGAACTGTTAGTGCTGATCCTGGTAAAAATGTTGGTGTCGGTGAGACAAACATAATGCCTTTATGCTCTTGATAGCTTAGTGTTGGACTGTTAGTGATCCATCCTGGTTCATTTTGTGTGGCATCATCAGCTAAGATTGGTGTGATACGAAGTGTAAAGGTATTAGAGGGATACGTTGTGACGTCTCCTACCACGATCATATAGTTAAGACCTAGGTTAAGGGTGTCCTCAACCACATCAACCGCATAAAGTGGGTTGGTTGCCCATTCGTAAAGTGTTGCTTGTTCGACCACATTAAAGTTAGCAACTTTGCCCGCTCTCCACTCAAAGATACCCGTATGATTAGTACCATCAAAATCACTCCAAAAGGCCATTAATTCAGCATCTGTACTCGGATCATTATCATGGTCAAAAAAGATACCTTCTGGTGCCCATTCTCTTGTTAACCAAGGACCAAAAAGTGTCTCATAGTTACTGCCAAGTGTTGAGATCGAGGTGAGATGCTGTTGGTTAACATCTAAAGAGACATTGTATCCTGAAGAGACCCCATCAAAAAAGCCATTACTGCTAAAGTGTGAATCTGGTGCACCCCACAGTCCATGAGAGAAGGTGGCCATCTCATTAGCTGCCCAAATATCTGCTCCATCATCTTCACCAAGACCTATAGAGAGTTTAATGTCTTCAGTTGTGGTAGCAGGGATAAAGCTATCTCCTAGACCAAAACCAAGTTCGATGGTATAACCTTGTAGACGTTTTCCAGTGTAGTTGTTGATCTTTTGAAAAACTTCATAACTTCGTGCACCTGCTTCTGCTTCAACATTAAAGAGTAGATCAACACCTTTCTCTTGGCCAATACCATCTGCAATCGTAGCAGGTTGAAAGTTGATCTTAAAACGCTTATGGGTCTGAAAAGGGTGTGCACAATTGATAGGGGTTGGATTGGATGCATCTAAGAAGCCATCTGCATCATCTTCAGGAAGATCAACATAGGAGGTATTGATGATACAGTTAGCGGGTCTGCCATTAGTTGTTCCCGTAATATCATGTAAGACTTTAATACCATCTGGTTCACCAACAGGCCAATCTTTTCCATGTAGACGACCCATAATCGTTGCCTTTGTATCATCGCTATAAATAATACTCTCAAAAGAGTCTCCATCACCATAAGTGTCATCATAACTACCGGTATTTTGATCATAATTTTTACCATTGTTCTGATAATTTGTATCGGTGATTAATACATCTACATTATTAAGATTCCATCCATTAAAGCCATCTACATTACTAGGCGTTCCTTGTAGTTGGGTAGTGATCTTTCCTGCTAAAAGTGAAGTGTTTAGGCCAATGATGGTGATCAGACTTAGTGCGATAAGTGTATAGTTGTTAGGTGCTTTGTTCATAGCTATTCCTTTAAATATAATCATAATTTATAGTTTAAAATTACTATAACTATATGATATTTTAAGTATAAGAGAAAAGAAGGTTTGATATATCACCTAAAAGGGTGGTTTGTCTGTAAAATCGATCGTATTAGCGTAATATTATTTTACAAAAGTAGAGAGGGTGAAAGGATTTAGCCTTTGCTTTGTATACTTACTCTATTAAAAAGGAATCACTATGAGTATGATACAGATAATATTGCTAGGGGCATCTGCATTTTTTGCCTTTAAGATCTATGAACATGTCCAGCAGTTACAAGATAAAGAGGAAGATATTATTGAGGAGCCTTTGTCTCCTCAGGTTGATATCGATGCTTTAGTTGAAGCTGCAGACAAAGCGTATGATGCAGGTAATATGCAAGAGGCACGCCAACTACTGCAAGAGGCGTATGATGCTGACGATACCATCGCTGAGTTAGCCAAACGCTTAGGATTTGTGTTGGCACAGATGCAACAATATGAAGAGGCATTGACACTCTATAACCGAGCATTAGAACTTGATGAAGAGGATGTGACACACTTAGCGATCGCCTCTGTTCAAAAAAGTCTTGGTAATTTTGAAGCGGCAGAACGTCATTATGAACGTGCTATAGCACTAGATGACCGTTATGAAGTAAGTTACTTTAACTATGCAAACCTTTTAGTTGACATGGGTAAAAAAGATGAAGCGATTAAAATGTATGAAAAAGCTTTAGAGATCACACCAGATCTTGAAGCTGCCCAAGAAGAGTTGGAGAAGCTTCGTGTCTCGTAAGTCTCAGTCTCAGTCTAGACTGGCTGTTTTGATTGATGCGGATAATGCTCAAGCTTCGATCATTGAAGGGCTACTTGATGAGATCGCACAGTATGGTCTGGCCAGTGTTAAACGTATCTATGGCGATTGGACTGATACCCGTTTAAGAGGATGGAAAAACTCTCTTTTAGAACATGGTATCAATCCTGTTCAGCAGTTTGCTTATACGACGGGAAAGAATGCAACAGACTCAGCAATGATCATAGATGCTATGGACTTACTTTATAGTGAAAAACTTGATGGTTTTTGTATCGTCTCAAGCGACAGTGACTTTACCCGCTTAGCCAGTCGTATTAGAGAAGCAGGGCTTGTTGTTTATGGTTTTGGAGAGAAGAAGACCCCTAAAGCATTTATGAGTGCTTGTGATAAGTTTATCTATACTGAGATCTTACGTGAATGTAATAACAGTGAAACAAAGACAGTTGCCAAAAGTAGTACCAAACAGAAGTTGGCACTTAAAGAGCTCAATATCTTGCGTCATGCTATAGAAGATACGGCAGATGAAGCAGGATGGTCACATCTAGGTGCGGTAGGACAAAATGTTGTTAACAAAGACTCCTCATTCGATCCACGAAACTATGGCTTTAAAAAGTTACGTGATCTTCTTGAAGAGACCAAACTTTTTGAGTTTAGTGAAGTGGATCCTCTGGTGCATAACAGCGGTGTACGTGTTCGTATCAAAAGAAAAAGAAGAAGTTACAAATGAAATTAAAAGAGATATATAAGATTCTTGATGAGATCAGCCCTTTTGAGACACAAGCATCATGGGATAACTCAGGGCTAATTGTAGGAGACTTTGAAGCTAACATCACAAAGATCTACTTAGCTTTAGAGGTAGATGACGCGCTTATTGAAAGTATGCAAGAGGGAAGCTTGATCTTAACGCATCATCCGCTTATCTTTTCTGGGCTTACGACAATGGATTATGCCACTTACCCTACAAAACTCTTGGCAAAGATGATTCAAAAAAAGATCTCCAATATCGCTTTACACACCAATTTTGACAAAAGCCATCTCAATGCGTATGTCGCTACCGAGGTCTTAAAAAAAGAGATTATTACTCAAGAAGATCACCTAATCTATCTTGAGTATGAAGATAGTTTTGAGGCGTTTGCTTTAGAGATGAAAAAATGTTTTGGACTCTCTCATCTCAAAGGTGTAGATAGTGGTAAAAAAGAGATCAAAAAGGTGGCGCTTTGTACGGGTTCAGGTGCTTCGATGTTGGCTGAGGTAGATGCAGACTGTTTTATTACGGGTGATATTAAGTATCATGATGCGATGGAGGCACAGGCTTTGGGCTTAAGCATGATCGATATTGGTCACTTTGAGAGTGAGTGCTTTTTCGCTGAAATCTTGGCGCCCTATTTGAAAAATTTAGATTTAACGGTTATAATTTCACAATCAAAAAACCCATTTACCTATTTGGATCTCCAAGAGTAGATGAATCGTCTCCCAATTATCGAGACTTTTACCCTGAAATAGGCACTAACATGCCGCTACATGACGATACTTAACTAAGGAATATAGATTGAACAAGCACCTAGAACAACTGATAGATCTTTCAAAAATCGACAAAGAGATCGATGCATTTGACCCACAGATCGAAGAAGCAAACATTAAGTATGAAGCAGCTTTAGCTAAAAAAGAGACACTTTCAGCAGATATTGCAACATTAGAAGAAGAGATTAGTGCAGAAGAGATCAAAAAGCAGAAGAATGATCTACATATCGTAGAACTCTCTGCAAAACTTGAAGAGAATGCTAAAAAAAGTGGCGATGTTAAAACAGAGCGTGAGATGAAGTCACTTCAACTTGAAGAGGAGATCGCTAAAGAGCAGATTGCTTTTGCAAACGAAGAGATCGATCGTCTTGAAAAGATCTTAGAAAACCGTCAAGAGCGTGTTGCTGAGCTTCAGTCTCAGATGGCTGAGATTGATGCAAATCTTTCAACAGTTAAAGAAGAGGTTGATGCACAACTTGCTGCGATCAATGTAGAGCGCCAAAAAGTGTTTGAAGCTAAAGAGAAATTGGTCTCTAAGATGAACCAAAAAGGTCTCTCTTTTTACCAAAAGATCCGTCGTTGGGCTAAAAATACTACAGCTGTAGAAGTAAGAAACCAAGCATGTATGGGTTGTTACATGGTTATCAATGATAAGATCTATTCTGAAGTCATCAAGGGTGAAGATATCACAAACTGTCCTCATTGTGGACGTATTCTTTACATTGAAACAGAGAGTGCTGAGGCGTAAACCGCTCTTAGCCTAAAGGAGCAGTTGTGAGAGAGCCATTTACATATTTGTACTTTGTGCTGGCATCACTTCTTCACCTTGTTGCTACCCCTTTTCTACTTCTCCTCTCTCTTAAAGACAAATACAAAGAAGCGATACCTGCAAGATTTTTTCTCGTAGGCAACCCCTCTTTTGCAAAAAATGATTTATGGTTTCATGTCTGTTCTTTAGGTGAAGCGAGAGCACTAAAGCCTCTTTTGGAGCTCATTAAAGAACAAGACATAGCCATTACGACCATTACTCAAACGGGTCACAAAGAGGCTCAAAAGTATGATGCTCAGGTACGTTACCTCCCCTTTGAGTCTCTTTTGCCATTTTGGATCAAGGGCTCAAAAAAGCTTATCGTCTTAGAGGCAGAGTTCTGGTACTTGCTTTTTAGTGTTGCTTCTGCACGAGGTGCAGAGGTGATACTGCTCAATGCAAGAATGACAGAGCGTAGTTTTCCAAAGTACATGAAGCTACGTTGGTTTTATGCTCGCTTGTTTAAGTATGTAGATAAGGTCTTTTGTCAGAGTGAAGCAGACAAAGAACGTTTTGAGCTTTTAGGGGCACAAAACATTGAAGTGGTAGGTAACATTAAACTAGCACAGCGTATTGAACAGAGTGAACAGCTTTTAAAGCCTGATGTTGAGACGATTGTTGCAGCAAGCACGCATGAGGGTGAGGAGTTGTCCATACTCAATGGGTATTTAGCTTATGCAAAGAAGCACCCCTCAAAGCTTATAGTTGTACCCCGTCATCCTGAGCGTTTTGACAAAGTCTATGCTATGCTTGAGAAAAACAGGCCTGAGAGTATGACACTTTCACGATGGAGTGATGTCGCAAGCTTCGAGAGTGATATTGTTTTGGTAGATGCTATGGGCATGCTCAATAACATCTATGCCATTAGTGATGTAGCAGTTTTAGGTGGTGCTTTTAAAAGCGATGTGGGTGGGCATAACCCACTAGAACCAGCACACTTTGGATGTAAGATCATTACAGGCCAACATGCTTACATGCAACAAGAGCTTTTTAAGTATGTCTCTCATGTACAAATTGTTGAGAGTAGTGCCATTGAGAGTGCACTACTTAAAGCACAAGAGATGTCAGGTTCAGCCATTACACAAAGTAGTGACTTAGAGCGTATCGTTGCGTATTTAAAAAAATAAGATATAAAGAAGGAACAGTTATGAAAGATTCTAAAAAAGCCATTGCAAGTCAACAGCGTGCACGTAATAAAAAGACAGAGTCAAGAGCAAAGGTTAAGTCAAAAGCATTTGCCAAAGCAGAAGAGACACGTCCTAAACGTAAAAAGACAAAACGTGACATTGATGAGGGCTTTAGTATTGGAACACCTGAAGGTGAGACAACACAGAGAAGTACTGAAAAAGTGGAGAAGGCGTATAAGCTCTTGGCAGTTCAAGAGGGCCTTTCTAACTCACAAGCTAAAGACCTCATTGATAGAGGTCTTGTTTATGTGGCAAACCGTAAAGTTAAAGTAGCACGTGGTGAACTTCCTGTTAAGACAAGCTTTAACGTTCAAAAAGTAGATAAGGCTGTTGTAATCTTTCAAGATGATGATCTAATTGTTGTTGATAAACCTCCTTTCATAAATTCTGATGAGATTGAAAAACAGTTTAAAGGGGCACAACTGCTGCACCGTTTAGACCGTGAGACGAGTGGTGTTTTGATCTTAGTTAAAAATGAAGAATACCGTTTTAAAGCGATTGGTGAGTTTAAACGCAAACGTGTCTATAAAGAGTATACAGCGTGGGTTGAAGGGATGTTTATTGATCCTGAATTTATTGACAAAGCGATACTCACAGAGAAGCGTAAGAACAAAGCTTACTCAAAGATCTCTCCACAAGGTAAACCTGCACATACTGAAGTAACACCTATGGAAGTTGTAGGTAAATACTCTAAGGTCAAAGTAGTGATACAAGAGGGTCGTACCCATCAGATCAGAGTGCACTTACGCTCGATCGGTTATCCTATTGTGGGTGATGAGCAGTATGGTGGTAGAAACTATAAACGTGTGATGTTACATGCACGCAAAGTAGAACTTTTAGGTCATACTTTTGAAGTTAAAGAGCCTAAAGCTTTTGCACACTTCTCATCATAACGAGAACAACGATACTTTAAAGTATGAAGTGTGAAAGAGTTTGTGTAGTTTTTAGTTTTTTAAAGTTATTTTTCTAATAGATATGCTAATCTCTTTAATAAAATAGATTATTTGGACTCACTTGAACAAACATTTTGTATATGCCTTTATATTGTCAACAACATCACTTCTTGCAGCAACCCATACTGAACGTCAAGAAGAGAGTGTCTTTATCCTTAAGATTGTAGCTATTGTTGTTATCTTACTTGTACTGATGCCTATCCTTTTGAAAAAGCTTAAATCCAAAGAGACTTTTGGTGAAGAGTTTGAGGTAGGTCTTGAGTCACCTGAAGAGACGCAAGAAGCAGGTGCGCCTGAAGATGATGAAGTGGTTGAAGTTGCGTACGAAGTACAAGAGAGTCAACTTATTGATCCTCTTGATAAAGCACTAGAAAATCTTTTTAATGATCGTGGTATTGCAGTTGATGAGAGAGAGTTTTACCGCCCGACTTATAAACGCTACCTAGAGGTAAAGTTAGGTAAAGTTGAGATCAAAACAGCATCATTTCAGTTTCATGAACTTTTAGAGTTAGTGACAGATCGGGTCCATACTCTTCAAGATAAACGTAATTTTGAGCTGGTGTTTGAACAAGATGCCAATGTCCCTTCACAACTGATCGGCGATATAGAACATCTGAGTGATATGTTCTTCTTTTTACTTCAAAACGTAGTCTATATGTGTGACAATTACCCGCTTCAGATGCAGATCAAACGTGTTGATCGTGAAGATGATGCCGTTCACCTCAGTTTTTATATCCCTTATTCAAAAGATAACTATGAAGATGATCACTTTGATATCTTTACACCATTTGCGGCTTCGACCGCTCTGTATGGTCTTGAACTCTATCTTGCACGTGAATATGCACGTTTGATGCATGGTGACTTGAACTTTATTAAAGTCAATGAAGATGATAGTGCTTTTGAAGTCGAGTTAAAACTCTTTACTCCCAATCCAGCAGACATGCGCTTTTACAGACTGCCTTCTAAAGAGTTAATGCGTAAAAAAGTACTGATTGCAGATGATCTTAGAGAGTCTGCTGTAGCTGTAGAGAAGATGTTTTTATACTTTAAAAACAGTGTAGAGTTGATATCAGCTAAAGAGCTCATTACCTCTTTAGAAGTGATGGAAGATTTTGATATTGTTGTCATACAAGAGCGTTATATCTCCCATAATGTGATTAAAAAGATTCAAGAGTTAAAAGAGCAAGGTGATATCAAGTTGGTCTCATTAAACAAGAATGAGACTTTTAGACACACTATTCAAGAGACACTCTCTACGGTTGACTCTTGTCTTGTAAAACCAGTCTCTAATCAAAAGATACTTGACCTATTGACATTTTTATATCCAAATTCAGTTCCAGATGACGAGACATAGCCCCTTCGTTACTGCTTTTAAAGCGTAAGCCAAATATTTTTTCGATATAATTCGCTACTTTAATTCTGGACCTAAAGCAATACTTTGGGCTTTAGAAGTCTAACTCAGGAGCATCAGACGTGTTTGAAACTTTAACAGACTCATTTACATCCGCTATCAAAAAGATTCGTTTTCATGATGATGAAAAAGCGCTTAAAAAAGCACTGAATGAACTCAAAAAATCACTGTTGAAGACAGATGTTAACCACAAAGTGGTACGTGACCTGATTGCTGAAGTTGAACACAAAACAAAGAGTGCCGGTATTGGTAAAGATCAATTTTTAGATGCTATGCGTCAAGCACTTTACGCGATCTTAAAAGTTGAAGGTAACCAAGGTTTTGTCTTTGCACCAAACCCACCAACAACAATTTTGATGACAGGTCTTCAAGGTTCAGGTAAGACAACAACTACAGGTAAGTTAGCCCTCTACTTAAAAGAGCAGAAGAAGAAAAAAGTTCTGATTATTGCAGCTGACCTTCAGCGTCTTGCAGCAGTTGAGCAACTACGCCAGATCACTACAAAGATCGAAGTTGATCTTTTTGAGGATGAGCAGGGTACACCTGTAGAAGTTGTTAGAGCAGGTATGCAGAAGGCAAAGAACAACCTTTATGATGTTGTACTTATTGATACAGCGGGACGTTTGGCTATTGATGAGGCGTTGATGGATGAGCTTAAAGCGGTTCGTGATGTGGCGAACCCTGATGAGATCTTCTACGTAGCAGACTCTATGACAGGTCAAGATGCAGTTCGTACTGCGACAACCTTTAAAGATCTTATTGGTATTGATGGTGTCATCTTAAGTAAGTATGATGGTGATGCTAAAGGTGGTGTGGCTCTTGGTTTAGCTTCACAAGTTCAAGTACCACTACGTTTTATTGGTAGTGGTGAGAAGATGGAAGATCTTGAAATCTTCTTACCTGATCGTATTGTAAATCGTCTTATGGGCTTTGGTGACATCGAAGGATTGGCTGAAAAAACAGCTAATATTATTGATGAGAAGAAGGCTAAAGAACTTACCAAAAAGATAAAAAAAGGTAACTTCAACTTTAATGACTTTTTAGAGCAAATGGAGTCAATGAAGAAGTTAGGTAGCATGAAGTCTGTTATGGGAATGATTCCAGGTATGGGTGACATGGCTAAGGCGCTTAAAGATGTTGACTTAGATAATTCAAAAGAGATTGTGCAGATTAAGTCAATGGTTAGCTCGATGACTAAAAAAGAGCGTGAAAATCCAGACCTTTTAAACAACTCTCGCAAGCTTCGTATTGCAACAGGTTGTGGTATGAGTCAGGTCGAAGTCAATCGTGTCTTAAAGCAGTTCAAAAATGCGGCTAAGATGGCGAAAAAATTCTCTGGTAAAAAAGGGATGAAAGACCTTCAAGCAATGATGGGTCAGATGAAAGCCGGTGGCTTACCGGGTGGACGTCCTTTTTAAAAACAACGCTTAAAGTATCTTGCAACTTTTTAGTTGCTTGGTATTTTGAACCGTGTAAATCTCTTGTAAAACTTCTTCAGACCCTCCTCTATAACTATCGCATTAAAAATCTAAACGACAAGCATCTATCTTTTATCTACTAGACTCCTTTTTTGACTATAATTTTCTCTAATATATTAAGATAATTTATAGTATTATTTTGTGATTTAATCGGTTAAATATTATCAAATTATAATATATAGAGGAACCTTAGTATGAATGGTAAAATATACAGCTATATCATCGCGATATTAATAGCAGCACTCTCTTTTAGCGGATGTGAAGAGGCAGCAACAAAAGAGAAAGCAGCAGACCTTCCTGCAACCAGTATAGATACAACATCTCCTGTGATTACCTTAGAAAAGGGTACAAACTATAACTTGCTTAAAGACACGCCCTTTATAGACCCTGGTTATAGTGCTAATGATGAAAAAGATGGGGTAGTTGCAGTTCGTGTTAATGGTGAGGTAAACAGCTCTAAAGAGGGGTCGTATGTTTTAACGTACAGTGCTTCTGACAAAGCAGGTAATGAGGCAACGACTAAACGTACTGTAGTCGTATATATACCTAATAAGATGCTTTTTTTAAATGATCCAAGTTATGGTCGTGAGGTATGGGTTACTGATGGCACAGTTGCAGGAACTTTACTTCCAAAAGATATCAAGACAACGCCTTCAAATTCTTATGTGGGTTATGTCACTAAAGTTGGTAATACTATCTATTTTTCAGCACGACATATGGGGGACACGGAGCTGTGGAAGAGTGATGGAACCGTGAGTGGAACACAACGGGTAAAAGATATTAACCCTCATGGGAGTAGTTCGCCTAAAGATTTAAAAACCTATCAAGGTAAAGTTCTTTTTACTGCTGATGATGGTATCCATGGTTATGAGCCTTGGGTGAGTGATGGTACAGAAGCCGGTACGTATCGTTTAGATAGTGGTATGAATGCATCGTATTACGCTAGTAATCATGTATATAATGGTATTTCATATTACGTAGAGAAGGACAATGAAAACAGTAATAAAAATGATGTATGGGCGAGTGATGGCACTCCTGCTGGAACTTATAACCTTACAAAAACTGACTATACTCTTTATAGTGGTGTTTATACTTTAAATAGTAAGGTCTATTTTGCAACAGGTTACTTTCTTGTTCAGACACAAGGAACACCAGCTACTACAAAGAAAGTAGATTTTGGTAATGTCTCACCTTCGTACATTATGAATATCTACAAAGATAAGATCTATTTTAAGTCCAGATCTGGAAGAGGAAAGATTTATCGTGTAGGTGAAAGTTTAAATGATTTTGAAGCATTTGTTGATGTCAACGGGACACAGGTAGATCACGGGTACAACGGTAAAGGCTTTGTGATTGATGATACCCATTATATTTTTGGTAAAAAAATATGGCGTAGTAAAGGGACAACAGCTACAACAACTGTTATAAAAGAGTTGGAAGTGTCTAGCCCAGTACAACTCGGAGATAAGGTTGTTTTTATAGCAGATGATGCTATTCATGGTAAAGAGTATTGGGTGAGTGATGGAACAACGGCGGGCACCAAACTACTTAAAGATATCAACCCAAATGGTGATATTGGATGGTTTTTTAATTGTAAAAATATTAATGATATTTGTATTTTTCCGGCAGATGACAAGGTTCATGGTAAAGAGTTGTGGGCGACAGATGGTACACCTGAAGGTACCAATATGTTAGCAGACTTTAATCCTGGTGTTGCAGGCTCTTCGCAAATTAGCTATAAGTCTGTAAATGGTACGATTGTTATACAAGTCAAGGCTTATTGGGGTGCGCCTTACCGTTATTGGCGTTCAGATGGTACACCTCAAAACACAGTTGCAATTGATGACGATGATCCTCTTGTTAAGGGTTATTGGGGTGCCATCTCTTTTGATAGCGATACCTTGATATTTAGAGGACCTTATAACACTCCAGAAGAGGGAGCGTTGGTAAGTTTTAATATCAATACAAGAGAAAAAACTGTTTTAACGCAAAACCCTCAAACTCGAGACTTAACGGCCTACTCTACAGACAACCATGATATTGTACAAATAGACAACATTAGCTTCTATGGTACAAATTACCGTAGTGATGGTACCCCCGAAGGTACATACCCCGTTGCCAACACCAATGAAATTAGAAAGATAACACGCTATAAAAATAAGCTCTACTTCATTGATTGGTCTAAAAATGAGTCTTACTTTTCTGTGATGGATTTAAATGGTACTAATGCACAGCACATAATGGAGGTCTACTCACCACCATATGCTTCTGATTCTACACTTGTTAAGTCCAATGATAAGCTTTACTTTGTAAAAAGAGTTAATGGCACAAGGTTATGGGTGAGTGATGGAACACTTGAGGGAAGCCATCAACTTGAAGGTGCTATGGATGAGGACTTTTACCACATAAAAGAAGTCATGCCTGCTGAAAACTTAGTTTACTTTGTTGCTAGAACAGCAGCTTATGGATACGAATTTTGGGTAACTGATGGTACTAAAGCAGGTACACATATGATCAAAGATATTAAGCCAGGGAGTGATTCTCCTATGGTTTTTAATACTTATTATAATCATGTTCACTTTTTGATTAAGGACAACAAACTTTACTTCTTTGCTGATGATGGTGAACATGGATTTGAACCTTGGGTAAGTGATGGTACAGAGGGTGGTACCTTTATGTTGAGAGATGCCAATATCTTCAATAAGCATGTATTTAATCCAATGTTTATTGCTACTGATGAGCATGTTTATTTTAATGCTAGTAATGATGACGTATGGGTAACTGATGGTACAACGCTTGGAACACAAAAACTTTTAGATGCCATACCTTATTATGGTTCTAATGTACTTGTCATTGGTCATTCAAAACGTATAGCCCTGTCAAATAAGCTTTATATACTTCATGATGACAATGTACATGGACGTGAGCTATGGGTGAGTGATGGTACTGTAATGGGTACACATATGATCAAAGATATAGATGAAAGTAATACCAGTTCCGTACCTTCATGGGAGTATGATGACCTTTATGTCTATAACGATAGTGTCTACTTTAAAGCAGATGATGGTGTTCATGGTATGTCACTTTGGAAAAGTGATGGGACAACAGTGGGGACACAACTCTTTTTAGATGCAGCTGAAGGTGCGTATGAACTAGACTATAGTTTTCCAGGTTTAGTCGGGGATAAAATGCTTATCAATGCTACTTATCCAACACAGTTGTATATCACTGATGGAACAAAAAGTGGTACGAAGTTACTGATCGAGAGATAGTAGCTTCGTTGATGTCGAACAACAAGTTTAAAATACTAATAGAAATATAATGGAGTCGAAAATATGAACATATATATAAAAACTATAACAATTACATTGGTGTTATTGCTAACAGGCTGTTCTGATAGCCCTACTAGTAATGCTACTAAAGCAGGTGAAACTACTGCAGATGTAATAGCACCTGTGATTACTTTGACAGATGGTAATAGGAGCGTGATAGCTAAAAATAGTATATTTGTAGACCCAGGTTATAGTGCGTATGATGAAAAAGATGGGGTAGTTGCAGTTCGTGTTAATGGTGAGGTAAACAGCTCTAAAGAGGGGTCGTATGTTTTAACGTACAGTGCTTCTGACAAAGCAGGTAATAAGGCGACTACTAAACGTACTGTTATAGTGAGTACACCTAAAAAGATGCTTTTCTTAAATGATCCAAGTTATGGTCGTGAGGTATGGGTTACTGATGGTACAGTTGCAGGAACTTTACTTCCAAAAGATATCAATACAACGACTTTAAATTCGTATGTAAATTATGTGGCTAACGTTGATGGTACTATCTATTTTTCAGCACGACATATGGGGGACACGGAGCTGTGGAAGAGTGATGGAACCGTGAGTGGAACACAACGTGTCAAAGATATAAATTCTCATGGAGGTAGTTCTCCCCATGGATTTAAATCATACCAAGGAAAGGTTCTTTTTACTGCTGATGATGGTATTCATGGATATGAACCTTGGGTGACTGACGGTACAGAAGCCGGTACGTATCGCTTAGACAGTGGTATGAATGCATTATATTATGCTAGTAATCATATAAATAATGGTATTTCGTACTATGTACAAAGTACAACAGACGGTAGTAATGAACGTTATCTATGGGCTAGTGATGGCACCCCTGCTGGAACCTATAATCTTACAGAAACAGACTCATATTACCTTTCTAGCGCTGTGCATACTTTAAACAATAAGGTCTATTTTGCAACAGGTTACTTTCTTGTTCAGACACAAGGAACACCAGCTACTACAAAGAAAGTAGATTTTGGTAATGTCTCACCTTCGTACATTATGAATATCTACAAAGATAAGATCTATTTTAAGTCCAGAGCTGGAGGGGGAAAGATTTATCGTGTAGGTGAAAGTTTAAATGATTTTGAAGCATTTACTGATGTTAACGGGAGTAATGTTGATCGTGGATACAGCGGTAAAGGGTTTGTTATTAATGACATTTATTATGTTTTCGGGAAGAAAATTTGGCGAAGTGAGGGGACAACTGAAACGACAACAGTGATAAAAGATATGCAAGCATTATATCCTGTTCGTTTAGGAGACAGGGTTGTATTCATGGCAGATGATGGTGTTCATGGAAGAGAGTTTTGGGCTAGTGATGGTACAGAAGTGGGTACGCAACTTTTAAAAGATATCAATCCACACGGTGATAGTAGTGTTTATAGCTGTACTAAAGTTGATGAACTTTGTCTCTTTAGGGTTGATGATGGTATACATGGTGAAGAACTTTGGGCAACAGATGGCACACCAGAAGGTACTAATATGTTGGTTGACTCTAAACCAGGACCAACAGCTTATGACCGTATTTTTTATAAGTCTATTAATGGGGTCATAGTGATCGCAGCACAAGAACGTCATGGTGATCCTTATGTGTATTGGCGTTCAGATGGTACACCTCAAAATACAGTCCCAATTGATGATGATGATCCTCTTGTTATCTCTTATAATGGAGCAATACCTTTAGGCAGTGATAAACTAATCTTGAAGGGTGTTTACAAAAGTCCAGAAGAGAGCGAGTTGGTAAGTTTTAACATCAACACAAGAGAACAGACGGTTTTAACGCAAAACCCTCAAACTCGAGACTTAACGGCCTACACTACAGACAACCATGATATTGTACAAATAGACAACATTAGCTTCTATGGTACAAATTATCGTAGTGATGGAACCCCAGAAGGCACGTACCCCGTTGCCAACACCAATGAAATTACAAAGATAACACGCTATAAAAATAAGCTCTACTTCATTGATTGGTCTGAAAATGAGTCTTACTTTTCTGTGATGGATTTAAATGGTACTAATGCAGAGCATATAATGGAGGTCTACTCACCATCATATGCTTATAAGACTACACTTGTTAAGTCTAATGATAAACTGTACTTTTTAAAGAAAAGTGCTGGTACTAGGTTATGGGTCAGTGATGGAACCTTTGAGGGAAGCCACCAACTTGAAGGTGCTATGGATGAGAACTTTTATTACATTAAATCTGTGATACCCGCAGAAAACCTACTTTACTTTGTGGCTAACACACCAGCCTATGGCTATGAGTTTTGGGTAACTGATGGAACTAAAGCAAGCACACATATGATCAAAGATATTAAGCCAGGGACTGGTTCTCCTATGATTGCAACTGGTACGACGTACTATAGGTATGTTCAAACGTTCACTCATAAAAATAGACTTTTCTTCTTTGCTGATGATGGTGAACATGGTTTTGAACCTTGGGTGAGTGATGGCACGGAGGCGGGTACCTTTATGTTGAAAGATATTATTGTGTCCAATAAAAATTCTTCTGGTTCTCGGTTTATTGCTACTGAAGAACATGTTTTTTTTAATGCTGGTAATGATGAAGTGTGGGTGACTGATGGTACAACGCTCGGAACACACAAACTTTTAGATGCTACCCCTTATTTCAATTTAGGTGTCTATGCTCGTTATCACTCAAAACGTGTAGTGCTGTCTAATAAGCTTTATCTACTTCATGATGACAATGTACATGGACGTGAACTGTGGGTGAGCGATGGTACTGTAATAGGTACCCATATGATCAAAGATATTGATGACAGTAATGCAAGTGCAATACCTTCAGAGAAGTATGATGACCTTTATGTTTATAAAGATAGTGTCTACTTTAAAGCAGATGATGGTGTTCATGGTATGTCACTTTGGAAAAGTGATGGCACAACAGAGGGGACTCAACTCTTTTTGGATGCGGCAGAAGGTACATATGATCTTAACTATGTATTACCTGGTTTAGTAGGAGACAAAATGCTTATCAATGCTACTTATCCAACACAGTTGTATATCACTGATGGGACAAAAAGTGGTACGAAGTTGTTGGTTGAACGACCATAATGCAGTTGATGTTGAATAAAAAATTTAAAATACTAACAGAAATATAATGGAGTCAAAAATATGAACATATATATAAAAACTATAACAACTGCACTGTTACTTTTATTACTGAGTGGTTGTGGAGATAACAATAAAACTTCAAGAACTCAAACTACTGCTGATGTAATAGCACCTGTGATTACTTTAAAGGGTAATAAGACAGTTTTTATAAGTCAAAATAGCCTTTATGTTGAACCTGGATTTAGTGCTTATGATGAGACCGATGGTACGGTCAATATTGTGGTCACAGGTGAAGTCGATAGTTCTAAAGTGGGTAACTACATTTTGAGTTACAGTGCTTCTGACAAAGCAGGTAATGAGGCAACGCTACAGAGAACGGTTAATGTTTCTGCAGCAAGAAGTATGTTCTTGTATATAGATGACCTTCATGGAGAGGAGCCTTGGATCAGTGATGGTACAGTTGAAGGTACGCATCTCTTAAAAGATACAGATGCAAATCTTTCAACATCTGCTGTTAATTACATCACAAAAGTAGGAGACAAGCTCTTTTTTCGAGCAAAAAGTAAAAATGATACAGAGTTATGGGCAAGTGATGGGAGTGTTAGTGGTACGTACCGTGTTAAAGACATTAATCCATATGGTTCAAGTACACCTCGTGGTTTTGTAGTCAACAATGGAACATTACTCTTTTATGCAGATAATGGCTTAGATGGTACCCAGTTTTGGATAAGTGATGGTACTACCAGCGGTACAATACGTCCAGATGCTACTATAGATTATGCTTACTATGTGAGTGATACAAAAGTTAATGGCTTGACATACTACTTAGCAAAAGATGATCCTTCGGATGCAAATTCAACTGTCTGGGTCTCAGATGGTACGGAAGCTGGCACTAAGGCTATTTTACCTAAGGGGTACCCTTATTATCAGTTGGGGAAATTTTTAGAACTTAATGGAACAACCTATTTTTCCAATGGGTATGGACTTGTTGAAACACAAGGAAGTGCAGCAACAACAGTAAGTACCCGTTTTTCTGGAATCCCTATAGCAGGTTTACTAGATGTTTTTAAAGATAAAATTTACTTTATAAGTGGTTCACAAAAAAAACTATATAGAGTTAGTGCAACCTTAGATGACTTAGAACGTGTTCAAGATGTTAATGGCAATGATGTTGAATATGGGTATGGCATATCTGTAGTTATCAATGGCAGTTATTTTGTTTTTGGAAACAAAATCTGGAAAAGTGATGGTACGAATGCTGGTACCGTGATGATAAAAGATATCCAAGTATACAAACCTCGTGTAGCGGGTAATTTAGTGACGTTTACTGTGATTGTTCAGGGCGGTCAAGAACTATGGGTGAGTGATGGTACAGAGGTAGGAACCAAACGTTTGAAAGTGATTAACCCTTACGGAGAAGGGTATATTAACTGGAGTGAAAGTTTTGATGATATTCATTTTTTTACTGCTGATGATGGCGTACATGGACGAGAGCTTTGGAGTACAGATGGTACAACGGATGGTACCAATATGCTTGTTGATATCACAGTAGGGTCTAAGGATGTCGGTAGTGTAAATATGAAGTTATGTGATGGTGTTATTGTGATACGGGGGAGGAGTAGATCTAGTTCAACTTATGATTACTGGAAAACAGATGGTACACCGGCCGGTACTATCAAACTAGATGCTGATGATCCACTTATAAAAATTTATGGTGGTGCCGTTTCCTTGAATGGTTACATTTATTACAGTGGATTTGCTGAGGATGGAGTAGGGTTAAAAGAAGAACTAATACAGTTTGACCCTGCAAGTGGTATAAAAACAGCATTAACTCAAAATATTCAAACCAAACATATGATTAAGTTTTCTAGTGATAACCGTGAGTTCAAGCAATTTGGAAACTATTACTTCTTTGGAAAAAAGTACGTAAGTGATGGTACAGAAGAAGGAACCTTTGAAATTGAGGGTATCACTGAGATGCGAAATATCATAGAACTCAATGATAAAGTATATTTTATAGACCAAGGCAAAGATAAGGCCTACTTCTCTAGTGTGGATTATAATGGAAGCAATGCGGAACATATAACAGAAGTATACCGCCATACCTATACATCTGATATTTGGTTTGAAAAAGTCAATGATACTTTCTACTTTCTGAAAAACTCTAATGCTAATTTTACAACACTCTTTAAAAGTGATGGAACAGAGGCAGGGACAAGTAGAGTCGAGAGTGCAACGGGCATTGTCTTTAAATATATAAAGAGAATGTTTCCAGCAGATGATCTACTCTATTTTGTAGCTTATTCGACTACATATGGTTATGAGATTTGGGTGACTGATGGTTCTGCTGAAGGTACCCGTATGATCAAAGATATTAAAGAGGGTATCGCATCACCGCTTATTAGAAAAGGTAACTCTAGTTATGTTAATGAAAGATATTATTTTCTTCGTGCAATAACACTTGGAAATAAACTGTACTTTTTTGCTGATGATGGAACACATGGTCTTGAACCTTGGGTGAGTGATGGAACGGAGTCAGGTACGTTTATGTTAAAAGATATCCAAGCTACTTATAATGGGATAGGTTATCCTAATTTCAGAGTAGTGAAAGATAAGGTCTTTTTTAATGCGACCAATGATGAAGTTTGGGTAACTGATGGTACAACGCTTGGAACACAAAAACTTTTAGATGCTACACCAGATTATGAAGGTGGCAATCAAGACAAATACCATAGTCGTAGTGCAACGCTACAAGACAAGTTACTGCTGTTTCATGATGATGGTGTACATGGAAGAGAACTGTGGGCAAGTGATGGCACACAGATGGGAACCTACATGGTTAAAGATATTGATAACAATAGTACAGATGGTGTGATTGTTAATTACAGTAGAGAAATCTATGTTTATCAAGATGCTATCTATTTTTATGGTAATGATGGTGTCAGTGGACGCTCTCTGTGGAAAAGTGATGGAACACAAGTGGGAACAAAACTGTTTTTAGATGTTGCTGAAGGTGCTTATGACCTCTATTATGATATTCCTGCTGAGGTAAACGGTAAGATGTTAATAGAGTCATATCCACCGTCTCGGCTTTATAGTAGTGATGGAACGATTGCTGGAACGAAGCTAATTCAAGAGTAAAAGATGGATATGTACTGAATCAACCCTTGTGTTAGTAGCTTATCGAGGTACACATGACCAAAACCCAGTAACAAAGCGAAACTACTAACTAGATTTGGATTTATCAAAATCTTTAGCTATACTTCCGCCACGAAAACATTTTCTTAAATAATCCCTCTGTGATTTGAAAATGGGTAAGTGGTACAAAGATTAAACTAAAAAGCTATTGGGCTTGTTAGTTTAACCTTTTGTGCCGGTTACATGTGCACGTCCACATAAAGACGATTAGAGGAAAGTAAGTATCATTGTGCCTGGCACCTTTTATAAACTTTCCCCTTCTCCTTTTTATGTTTTTGAGTACAGATGTAACCAGCAATTGGTAATATTTAAAATCAAGGAACACATATGACAGTTATCAGACTAACACGTA
>Ga0256826_1000545_pt1 | contig 22892 bp, 22 predicted proteins | sample CV79metaG_FD_185975 | JGI IMG/M metagenome (GOLD analysis project Ga0256826, IMG submission 185975) | Hydrothermal vent microbial communities from East Pacific Rise, Pacific Ocean - CV79 | ecosystem: Environmental > Aquatic > Marine > Hydrothermal vents | place: Pacific Ocean: East Pacific Rise...
AGTTTTAACTTATTAATAGTTTCAACTCTTTTACGATTAGCATAGGCTTCATTTATATTTTGAGATTGTAGACCAACTTTAAGCCACTTCTTCTTACCTTCTAAATCTTTATATGTAAATTCAAAGACTCTATCACCATTTACTAACTCTCTATAATAGACACCAGTATATTTCTTAGATTTAATTCTTTTGCTCATAATCGTGCTACCCTATAGCTACCCTTTTTGCATATTTTTAGCAATTTAGGTACATTTTTATAGAGTTAATAATATCAGAAGATTTGTTTAAAAGCCCTTAAACAAGGGGCTTTAGAGGTTTATGTAGTTTTGTGGATTTAGTGGTTGTAATGATTATCTATCATTAAAATCAAAATATTTCCTAAAAATTATCTAATATTTGTATTGTATCGGTATTGCTCTTTTATTTTGCTTTTACACTTTCTCCTGTTCCTAAGAGAATAGAAATCCATCTTGTATTATTATTATCATTGAGCATAATTTTGACCATTATAGTTAAAGGAATTGATAATAGCATCCCAACTATTCCTAATAGCCAACCCCAAAATATTAAGGATAGAAAAACGACCAATGTAGATAAACCTAATCCTTTACCCATGATTTTTGGTTCAAGAATAGAACCTATTATTATATTTATTGTCACATAAAGAGTTGTCACAAGTAAGGCACTCATTCCACCAAACTGAACGAGAGTAAGTAATACCGCAGGTATCGCTGCAATAATTGACCCAATATTTGGAATAAAATTAAATAGAAAAGCGACTACGGCCCATAAAAAAGCATAGTTAGTCCCTATAATTGATAAACTTATCCAGACAATAAATCCAGTTAAAATTGATATAAGTGCTTTTAAAACCATATACTCTTTAATTTGTGATGTTATTTTATGTAAGTGCGATATACCCTCTCTTTTATCGCCTATACTTTCAATTTTAGATTTAAAATGTGTTGATTCTAGTAACATAAATATTACAGTTAAAAGGACTACGAATCCATTTGTGAACATTGAGCCCATACTCTGCATCACTCTCGTTGCAAAAGACATAATCTGTTTTGAATGAATTATATTTGAAAGTTCATCTACTGAAAGTTCTATTCCAATTTTTGAGGCAAACGAGACTAAAGAGTAGTAATAGAGTGTCAATTTATCTGAATAATTATCAATATTTGCATTAAAGTCTGTAATTGATGAGCCTATCAACTTGGCAACAAATATTACAATTAAAATGAATCCACTTATCACTAATGTTAAAGATAAAATATCGGGGAGACCTTTTTTATTAAAAAAATTATATGAAGGAAGCAAAATTATTGCTAAAAAAAGAGATAAAAGAAAAGGTACAATAATTTCGGATGCACTTTTAATCCCAGCTAAAACAATAATTATACTTGCCATAACAACAAAATAATATGCGATATTTGTCTCTTTCATCAACTCATTCCTAATTTTGGATTTGTTTTTTATTTGTTAATTGCTGTAGATAGTTTGATATGTTAATAAGTGAGAAAGTCACTAAAAAAATCATTAATCCAGGGAAGAAACTCACCCACCATGCTATTTCTACCACATCCTTACCACCACTTAGTATAGTTCCCCAACTCATTTGAGGAGCTACAATACCTAGTCCTAAAAAACTAAGTCCAGACTCTGCTAAAATAGCACCACCAACACCAAAAGTAAAACTTACAAAATATATGGGTGCAAGTATCGGTGCATAATACTTAAATAGTATTTTTATTTTACTCACTTTAGCAATATCTAAAATTTTAATATATGCTTGTGATGTAATTTTAAAACTCTCCGAACGAATAAGTCTTGCTGTAGTCATCCACCCTGTAATGGATATGATGATAATCAAAATAATTGCTGATGCATTGACATAACTAACAAGTGCTAAAAGTAAAAAAAATGTGGGAAAGGTTAAAAACAAATCAACAATAACTATAAAAATCTTATCTGTCACACCTCTCATATAGCCTGCCATAGAACCAAGTACTAAGCCAAAAACAGAAGCGATAAAGGCACTACCAATACCAATAATTAGAGAAGTTTTTCCACCTTCAATCAAGCGAGCAAATAGATCCCGTCCTAATCTATCGGTACCTAAAATATGTTCCATAGATGGTGGGTACAATATAGTCTCTGCATGCAAAGTATAGGCATCATAAGTATAAACATATGTTCCAAAAAAAGAGAAGACTAAAATGGTGCATAAAATCAATATGCTATACAGAGGAAGTTTCACTCTATTGTTTAATTCCAAGAAGTGTCTGCATCATCTGATCTACTGTTGTAATTATTTTTGCAGCAGCTCCGTAAGAGGTTTGATATTTTATTAAGTTAGTTAACTCTTCATCAATACTTACCTTCGATACAGAGTTGTACTCTAACTCTACAGCATTAAACTGTGTAGTTGTTGTTTCGTTTCGACTTATTGCGGTATTTGTTGATATACCTACATATGTAGCTGTAATATCAAACATACCATATATAGTTGTATCATAAGAATCCGCTGCTACATCAAACCCATACGATTCAAACTGCTGCTGTACCATACTTAGTGCTACGCTATTATCACCTGCACTACCGGAAGAGCCAGCTGTCATCTTAGTTGGATTATTTTTAAGTTCTTCTGTAAGACGGATATTACTCGCATTATCACCATCAAAATAACGTCCAAGACCTAAAGCCCCCGCAAAATTAGTTCCTGATGCATAATCAGCCGTTTTTAATGTATCTTCAAGAGAAAATTGATAACCTTGAGACTTAGCTTGAGGATCTAGTCCCAATTCTAATCTCAAAATTCCATCAGCCGAGGGTTGATAATTAAATGTAATAAAATCATCAATATCATTATTGGCATTCCCATCTTCATTATCATCAATCTTTTCTTCAATTTGTCCTTGAATAGAGTTTGAACCTGCTGTACCACTCATTGATGTTGAAGCATTTATATCAATACTTCTTCTAGCAACTTCATTGCCATCTATATCATAAACAACAAATTCAAATGAGCCCTCTTTAATATTTTCTCCTGATGTATTTAAAAGAGGAGAGATTGGATCTAATTTTAAAGGATGAGATGCCATATTTGTTGTAGAGCTTGCTGCATATAAATTATTTGTTGCTTCTATGAGGCCCTTAGCAAAAGCATCTAATTGTGCTACAACATTTTGCACTGTACCATCAGTTGGGACACCAGTAGTAGTGTCTATTGTTCCACCACGAAGATCAAAAATTGCCCCTATTTTACCATCATCGATTGACTCTTCCATTGGTATTAATGTTCCATCTTGACGCTCATATGAGACCTCATAAAAGCCTGTACTACTATTTTCATTAGAGACATGTAAAGGATGAAATGTATTTCCATCTACAATATTAAAACCATTTACACTTAATGTATAACTACCCGTTCTCGTATTTGCATTAGAGTCAATTTGAATATTGGATTCAAGTTGTCCATCATTTACTGTTGAACCGATAAGACGTGCTAAGTTTTTTTCTAGAAGATTTCTTCTATCTCTTAAATCACTTGCATTATACACATCACCCGACTCTGCTGTATCAATATCAACATTTAAATCAGCTAACTGTTTTGCTAAATGATTCACTTCGTTTACATTTGTTACCAACTGAGAATTTAACTGATTTTGAAGAGATTTAACTTGATCTTGAGTTTGATTAATATGCTTACTTAATGTTTCAGTCTGTTTTGCCAAAGCAACTTTAATAGAATCGTTATCAGGATTATCTGCAAATGTTTGCCACATATTATAATACTCAGTCAAATCTGATTTAATCCCTACTCCATCAATATCAGGAAAATATGTTGAGAGTTCTGATAATGTCTGTTCCGTAAACTCAGTATACTCTTTATCTGCCGATACTTTTGTATATCTATCAAATACAAAATTATCAAAAACTCTTGCTATATCTGAAACCTGAACACCATTACCAACATTTCCAGCCTCGGTAAAAAGAGGTGTAGCAGAAGCTTGAATAACTCTTTTTCGAGTATAGCCTTCTGTTTCAGCATTTGTAATATTGTTACCTGTTGTATTGATTCCTACTTGAGAGGCACTTAAACCTGTATATCCGATGTTTAGTGTATTAAAGATTGAAGGCATTTTATACTCTCACTTCCAAAACAGAAGGATTTTTAGAAGCAACTTTTTGGTATCCATTCATTTCTGTAGGAACAAGTCTTTCTAAAAATGTATTGTAAAGATTGCTTACAACTAACACTAGTTTTGCATAATGTTTATTTACTTCTCTTAAGTTATTAAGTTCAACCTTTAGTTCGTCTAAAAGCTGATGCTGTTCTTCGTTTAAAAGTTGTGGTAATTCTATAGAAGGATTAGATGTCATTAAGGATGAGATTTCATGATCAATCATCGCTTTTTTTGTTTCAAAACTTTTTAATTTTTCTTCTTTGAGTGATAATCTATTAAATTGAGTATCATGCTCGGCTTTTTTTATATCTTCTATGTCAGATTCTGTAATCTTAATAATATCCCTAAGATCTTTAAGGGCATTTTCTAAGTGGTGAGATAACATATCTAACTCCTGTTTTACATAATATTTCTAAAGTAAAGAGTCCGCCATCTTTTCAGATAAGGCTTGAATATTTACTTTATACTCTCCAGAACCAATAGATTCTTTGAGTTGGTCTACTTTACTAGCTGTTGTTTCTTGAGAAACATTAGCACTTGTTTTTGCTGTTTTAGTATCATTTGTAGTACTTTGGTAAGCAGCACGAATAACTGAAGAATTTGTCTGTGAAATCATAATTTATCCTTTATACTTCTATATCGACAAATTGATAAAAATCTTAAGTAAATTCAAGTCTATTTTCTACTTAAATAATCATAAAGCATTTGAGAGAAACCAAAGCCCCCAGCACTTGCTTTTGAGAGTTCATCTCTATACATAGATTTATATATTTTATCTCCTGGATCTTTTTGAGAAGAGAACATATCTTTATCATTTTTAGCTGCATTATCCATTAACATTTTAATTATAACAGCCTCAAAGGCATCTGTCTGTTCTCGTAATTCTTTATCCTCAGAACTTGCATCTATCGTAGGTATATTACTCTGTTGAGATATCATTCCTACCTTTGAACTTATTGCATCCATACCATAACTCATTACATTACCTTCAAGTCAGCTGCTATACTTCCAGCACTTTTCATAGCTTCAAGTATAGAGATTATATCTTTAGGAGTAGCCCCCAGTTTCTGAAGTGATCGCACTAGGTTAGCTACAGTTGTAGTACCTTTTTTTGTATATATCTCATTTTCATTTAAACCTATCACTAGGTTTTTATCTACAACCATAGATCCTGTAGGAGAAGCAACATTCGTCTGCTCTACTATTTTTATAGTAATATCACCATGTGTTAAGATAATGGGTTTGAGCTCTATATTTACCCCAGCAACTATAGTTCCTGTTCTCTCATTTATGATAATTTTATTCTTAGGTTTATAGTTCATATCTATATCTTGAACTTCTGCTAAGAACTCAATCATAGAACGATTTTTTGGGCGTTTAAGTTTTACACTTCTTGAATCTGTAGCTACAGCAACTTGTGTATTGTAAAAGGCATTTACTGCTTTTTGCACAGCGACAGCATTTTTAAAATCAGACTCTTTGAGAGAGAGTGTTGCATACTCTTGATGGTAAAGGTCTATGTTTATCTCACGCTCTATAAAACCACCATTAAATACTTTGGCCGTTGTAGGATGAGAGGCTGTTCCTCCCCCTCTTGTATTTCTGCCTCCGATACTTATAGCACCTTGAGCAAGAGCGTAAATTTTTCCATCTACCCCTTTAAGAGGTGTCATTAGAAGTGTTCCACCCTCTAAAGATTTTGCATCTCCAATGGATGAGACTGTCACATCAAACATATCACCCTGTCTTGCAAAAGGTTTCATCGTCGCAGTTACAACAACAGCTGCAACATTTTTTGATTTAATATCAATAGGATTCATATCAATATTCATCGCTTTTAACATATTTGAGATAGACTGTAGTGTGAATTTCGAAGTAGTACCATCACCAGTTTTCTCTAAACCAACTACAAGAGAATAACCAATAATTTGATTCTCTCTTACCCCAACGATGTTTGATACATCGTTTATTTTAGTGGCATTTAAAGAACTGATAAAAAGAGCTAAAAGTATAATAAATTTCATTAAATTTCCTTAAGTATTAAAGAAATAGCAATTACTATACCACTTCACCTCTTAAGGAAGCACAAATTTGTTCAATATTATTTTTATTGATAATACACTCTAAATTACTTGAACCTGAAAGAGAAGAAGATATACAGATTTCATCTTCTGCAGAAATAACAATTGTAGGGATAGATATATTTTCTTCTTCCATAAATTTTAATATCTCAGAACTTATACCATCTGTTAAAAAGAAGTCTAAAATGATAAAATCATAACTATTTTTACTTAGAAGATCTTTTGCTTTATTTACCGTATCTGTTAAAATAAGTCTATGTGTTCCTTTAAGATGCTCTATAAGTAGTTTTTGGTAGTTTTCACTATCTTCTACGATAAGTACACTTAAAGCATTTTCTGATGCATTATCTACTTCATAAGTATGTGATTCAATCATAGGTGTCGGCATAGAGATGAAAAAACTACTCCCTTGACCTTCAATAGACTCAACCCATATTTTTCCATTATGCAAATCTTCTATTATTTTTTTACTTATCATTAGCCCAAGTCCTGTACCTTGTTGCTCTTTTTGATAACTATTTTCTACTTGCGAGAATGCTTGAAAAAGTTTACTAATAGAGTCTTTTGAGAGTCCTATACCTGTATCTTTTACTTCAAATTTATACTCCCGTCTATCGGCATCATAAACAATACTAAGAGAAACTTTTCCAGATTGTGGAGTAAACTTTATCGCATTTGTCAATAAATTTATGAGCACCTGTTTAAATAATGTTTTATCCATATAAAGATTTAAAGATATAATATTTGGCATTTTTAAACTTATCTCTTTTTTATCAGCTAAGGGTGAAACCAAGGTATGTGTTTCATCCAAAATTTCTGATATATTACTCAGAGATGGATTAAACTGCATTTTCCCAGATTCTAATTTTGCAAAATCTAAAATTGTATTTACTAAGTCAAGTAGATTGTTTCCTGCAATATTAATTTTTTCTACATATTTTTTTACACTATCTGGAGTATCTTTTTTCATCATTAATATTTGAGAAAAACCTGTAATTGCATTAAGAGGAGTACGTAATTCATGAGACATATTTGCTAAAAACATATCCTTAGATTTATTAGCATGTTCTGCTTTATCTGCAAAACCTATAAGTGACAACTCTCGTTCTTTCACCGAGAGATGAAGGTCAAAAACTTCCAAAAGCAGGTTTATCATTTCGATTAAATACTCAGAACGATGAATCTCTTTTACTTTGATTCCTATAAAAATATCTTGAGCTTGATATCGAATATGCCGTACGATATTATATTCATCTGAGAAATTATTTTCAGTATCAAAATCTATCTCATTAATTACCCATTCTAATTTACTGAGTACTTTGGTTCTAATAAGATTATCAATTGATAATAGTATCTCATTTTTATCTTCATTTTGAAAATTTTTATTATAAAAGAGTTCTGTCATCTGTTGCATAGCTCTCATTCCAGAGTCTAAAACCAACTGTTCATCTTCTAAAAAATTCTCTAGCATAAGATCAAGAATATTTTGTAACTTTAATGTGATCTTTTCTAATTTCAGATACTCTTTATTTGCACTTATTACATCTTTTTCATCTAATGATTTTTTGAATTTAGTATAGATTCTATGCCATTGATTATGAAGTTTAAGTATCCCTTTGGCATCTATATTTAATGGTTTTTTATATTTCTTATCTAAAGAGAACCTATCCAAAATTTCACTTAAACTACAATCTTCTGACTTTTCTGATATTGTTTTTAAATAAGATGTATCCATATTTTTAAGTGCTAAATCTATACTTAACATATTCTTTTTATGATTAGTTAAACCTAAATAGATTTCATCTTGAAGATTTTGACTACTCTGTTGCGAGGATGAAATATGCATCTGGTTATCTTTTTGAATATAATATCCATCATTCATCAGATGCTCTACTAGTTTTAATATTTTAGAGATAAGTGAACGATTTTCTTTTACAACATCATTCACATCTGCCATTTTGTTAATAATCTCATTTAAAGCCCAAAAACCGTAACTTACCTTGGCAGGCTCTAGTTTAATAGAATAGTGAACAGAACCAATAAAATGAACTCTATTGATATAAGCTTCATTTACCTCTTCAGTGAGAACATAGACTAAGAATGTTTTTATTTTTTTTAAGAGCATACTTCCATCTGTATGTGCTAAATATACACTTAAATAAGGGTTGTTCAGTAGATAATGTTTAGCAAATTCATCTATTATAATATCACTTAAAGAGTTTGTAAACTCTTTAAAGTTTTTCCTATTATCCAAATCTTCTTGAGAAATAAAAAAACTATTTAAAAGGGAATTTATGTACTCTTGTTTCATTTAATCTTCTTTTAAAATGTATTTAGAAAGAGTATTTTCAAGCTCATTCATATCTATTGGTTTAGAGATAAAATCACTAAACCCATGCATTAACATTCTCTCTTTATCCCCTCCAACTGCTAATGCCGTTACTGCAATTATAGGCTTTTGATAGTTCTTTTGCGTTCTTAATCTGTCATAAAGGGTAAAACCGTCAATATCTGGCATACTTATATCACTCAATATCATAATATACTCTTCAAGAGGAAGATTAAGAACTTCACTTGCACTCTCATAAGACTCTATTGTAATTTCAGGAAAGATAATATCTATCATCTCTTCCATCACCATACGGTTTAAATTATTATCATCAACAAAAAGTATTTTTGTTTTACTCATGAATGGATTCCATTAATTATATCCATAATAGTATGTGCATTGTCATCATCTTTATACATCTCTTTTATCTCTAAAAATTGATCTAAGTGAGTTAAAAAGAGTTCAATTAAGGCTGGATCAAAATGTGTTCCAGAGTCCTTTTTCATAATCTCAAGTACTTTTTCTAAAGGCATAGGCTCTTTGTAACAACGCTTAGAACTTAGGGCATCAAATACATCAGCTACTGTAATGATACGAGCATAAAGGTGAATTTCATCTCCTTTAGTACCATTTGGATAACCACTTCCATCCCATTTTTCATGATGCTCATATGCTATGATATGTCCCGCCTTAAGTACAGGATAATCTTCAGCACCCTCAAGCATCTTTGCTCCCAAAGCTGCATGTTGCTTCATAATCTCAAACTCATTCCCTTCAAAACGTCCAGGCTTAAGTAAAATACTATCAGGAATCCCTACCTTACCAATATCATGAAGTGGTGCCGCATATAAGATAAGTTCACACTCTTCATCTGAGAGACCATAAAGTTTTGCAAGAAGTTTAGAGTAATGACTCATACGTTTGATATGCCCACCTGTTTCTAAGTCTCTAAACTCACTAGCACGCCCTAAACGGATAGAAATTTCATACTCAGTCTTTTTTGCCAGAAGAAGTGTCTCTTGAAGTTCTTTTGTTCTTTTTTCTACTTCTTGTTCTAAAAATTCTTGTTGATTAAATATCTGTTTATGGTAAGAGTTAAGTTTTGCATAGTTAAGAGTTCTCGCACAAAGTATAGAGATATCATAAGGTTTAGCTATAAAATCACTAGCACCTAAGAGTATCGCTTCATGCTCTTTTTCAGGGTTTGCTGTTACGATAAGAACAGGAAGGTGTTCATGGCGTTTATCTTCACGTATATGCTTCAGAACTTCTAAACCATTCATAACTGGCATACTAATATCTAATAAAACAACATCAAAAGAAGATTCCACTAAATGAGATAGAGCCTCAGCTCCATTAGTTGCATTTGTAATAGTTACATTATCATACTCATCAAATGCAGCTTCAATAAGATCAAGATTAAAAGGTTCATCATCAACAGCTAAAATAGATATATTTTCTTGCATTAAAAGCCTCAGTATACAAAAGATACTCTATTATATAAAAAGCTATGTAAGAGTTATATTAAAGTACCTCTTTTGGAGAAAAATAAGTTAAACTAGTATTTCCAAATTTTTTTGTTTTTGTTATTTTAAAGTCACCTAAATCTGTATCAATTTCTAAGCCTGTCATATGTTCAACTATAATCATTTTAACTCTATCTGCGGGTAAAGAAGCTATCAGATTCATCGTTTTTATGTAAATCTCTTCCATCCCTTCACGGAAACTAAAAGGAGGATCTACATAAAAGTAAGCATCTTCATCACTCTTTTTGAGTTTTGAGACAACAGCATTGATATTTATAAAACTATCACCACCATAAACACTACATCTACTAGGGTCAGTTTGTCCAATGTTTGATTTAAGAGTCTTTAATGCATCTCTATCCTTCTCCATAAACATAACCGCCTTTGCTCCACGACTTAATGCTTCAAGACCGATAGAGCCACTTCCAGAAAACACCTCAACAAAATTTGCATCTACGATATCAAACTGAAGTGTATTAAAAAATGACTCGAGCACTATAGTTTTAGAACTTCTCGTTGTTGTTTTACTCGGAAGATTTAAGACCTTACCTTTAAACTTTCCACTGATGATTTTTTTTGTAAATTTTTTACTATTATTTTTCATAAAATGCTTTTACTGCTCTTAATATATTTGATTGATACTCTTGTGTTAAAGAGTCTATTCTTTTTTCCAAAATACTAAAGTCCAAACTCTCTTTCTCCATACCAAAAGATAAAGAGTTTTTTTTGTCTATTTTAGGAACTTTTTGCTCATATCTTTTTTCTAATGCTAATATAAGTTGCGATTTAGAAAAAGGTTTTATCAAATCAGAGTTCTTCTTTGTTCCAATGTAGAAACATCTTTCATCATTTAAGCACTCTTCATCTCTAATAAGTATATCACAACGACTAGAAGTTGTAAGATATTTCTCTAAAAACAGCTCTAAAGATTTTTGGAGTAGTGGCGACTTACACTCAACTGCAACTTTCATTTTCATCCTTCAATGTAGTAGTTTAAACTGTACTTCATATCCTCATCTAAATCCTTAGCATTACTAAGTAACCAATGAACATAAGAGCTATCATTTAAACAGACTTCTTCGATATATCTACCCTTATACTTACCAAAAGTAAATTTCGACATTAATACTTTTTTAAAACTAAGATTTTGCATCTCTTCTAAAGAGCACTCCTGCTCTAAAAACTTGTAAAGCAGTCTTGTAACTAAGACATCACTTAATGCATTATGTGCAACCATAGCATCTTTAATTCCATACTCATTTTGTAGATTCTTTTCATCTCTATAGAGTTTAAGTTCATAACGCAATATTTGAAGAGAAAAGAATTCACACTCAGGAATAAGATGTTTAGTAACTCTAAGTGTATCGACAACAGATCCCTTCCAGTCTAGACCATGAGAGGAGAGTTTTTCCATCTCAAACGCTACATTATGTGCAATAAGTGTGTTTTCCTCATTATTGTTCTCTTGGAGAAATTTATAATTTTGACTCTCTTTAAACGCCAGTTTATCCCTGATATCTTCATCTGTTATATGGTGTATACTCGAAGCTTCTGGCGGTATCTTTTTCCCTTCATTTATAAGTTCATAAAGATAAGAACTGGCGTTTAAAGTTGCTAGAGAGCAGATTTTATCATCATGCTCTAAACCTGTTGTCTCTAAATCTATGAATATTAACATTTTTTTATCCTTACTCGTTTACACTTTGCACTAAATATAATGAAAGAGAGATATCCTGCTACTAAGATAAAACCATACAAAGAATAGATATTAAACCAAGTAAAAATAGACTCATTTGAGATAAATATAGCACTTAATGCCAAAGCAATAACCATCTGTGCACCCGTTATCCAGATGAGCAGCATAAACCATTTTCTCCAGACTTTCACTAAGTCTCCATATCCAACACTCTCGATAAGCTCTTTACTCTCTTCATTTTCGCAAGAGAATAGTTCTAAAACATAAGAGTTATGACAAGTGTTAAATATATACTTCATTCCACGAAAAAGAGCTAAGAGTAGTGCTATGTTTCCAAGTATCAAAAACCAGAAACTCCAGATATCAAATAGAGCGGTATAGACTTCAGCTGTTAGAGTCGGTAGACCTTGTTTGATGTACAAGAAGAGTGTTATTAAAATAGCAAAAAAACTTCCATAAATAAAGGTCGAAATACTTAAACGAAACGCCCAATGTAACCAGAGTAAAAAATAGAACTTAGACATCTTTTTTCTTAAAATTATCAAGCATAGTGTGATAGTGCTCAAGAGTCATAAAACTCTTCTCAAAACGATAACGGATGATAAACTCAACAACCCTATCTTTAAACGCCACATCTACATTTTCTACTCGGCCAAAATAGGCTAAGGAGCTATTTTTACTCTTAACCTTCGCCTCTTTATCATAAGAGATAGCAAGGACTTGAAGATATTTTCCCTCTTTTATCTCACCCAAACTCTCTTCAACGAGAGATGCACCTGAGAGGTTTATAGCTTTAAAAAGAAATAAATCATTAAAATTTTCCACTTTTTTATCTATCCCTACTTCTTTGTAAAGCTCTTTTAATATAGTCATATTCTCTTTTCTAGCTAATTCATAACTTGATATTTTATTGGTTAAGTTTTTAAGTCTATCTAAGGCTGAACTCATTCTTTCTCCTAAATTGTGATAAGAATTTGATATAAAAGTATATCAAAAAAAGGACAACTTATAAGTTAAAGAGGTATAATATGGGAACATTTGAAATTACACTAGGACAATTTTATGAAATATCTCTTAAGTATAGCTATTTTATCCACTGTTTTACTCTCAAATGAAGAGTTTAATATTGAAAATGATTTTCTAAACAGTTTAAATGAAGTAAGTGAGATTGCTACGAAAAGTAAGCTAAATATTGATGACTCTCCCTCTTTTGTAACTGTACTTCAAAGTGAAAAATTACAAAAGCTAGGTATAGACACAGTTTTTGAAGCTCTCGCTCAAGTACCTGGGGTTCAAGTAAAAAGAGAAGCTAGTGGTGTGCCTGTAGTAATTTTCAGAGGTGTGTCTCAAAAAGGTGAAGTGAAACTTATGGTCGATGGAGTGACTATAAACAACACATACCGTGGTTCTATTTATCACTATCTTGATTTTCCTATTGAGATGGTTGAAAGAATAGAGGTGATTCGAGGTGCTGGTTCTGTTCTTTATGGAAGTGGTGCGATGAGTGGTGTAATCAATATTATCACAAAAAACGCAAATAGTGAAAGTAGAAATTCAGTATTTATCTCTGCTGGGAGCTATAACACCTATAAAAGTGGTGCAATTGTTTCGACTAGACTTGGTGATGTTAAGCTTGCCTTTGATGCTTATTATAAAAAAAGTAAGAATTTCACAGATGATATAGACAGACACTCTGATGATTTTTCTATTGGACTCAAGATAGAAGATGAACATCTTTCACTTATAGCAAGAGCAAAACAAATTTCAGATGGGAATTTCTATGGTATTTTAGGCATTCCAGATACAGATAAAAATAAATATTATAATAAAAATGGTGCTTTTTTTACACAACTCACATATCATAACACTCTTTATAAGAGAACTCAAATAAATATTTTAACAGGTCATAATAGATATGGTCAAAATATAGAAACAATTCACCCCTTATCCGGAAATATTAAAAGTACCTATCAAGAGTTTTCATCCTTTGCTCAAGTTGATATTCAGTCAACTTTTATACCGAGTAATGAATTTTTAATAGGTTGTAAATATGAATCTGTTCAAGTCAAAGAGAGTGCATGGGCTTGGACTCACTCAAATCCAACTCTTCCAAAATACAATGTTTTTCCATCTTCCACTAGAGATATAACATCTCTTTATGCAAATGATCGATACACTTTTTCAAGAGCTTTAGATATTTCTGTTGGTTTAAGATTTGATGATTATTCTGATTTCGGGGATGCTTTCTCTCCAACTCTAGGAATGATTTATAAAATTAATAATCAGTTGAGAATCAAAGCTCTTTATTCTCAAGCCTATCGTGCTCCTTCTTGGGTTGAAATTACATCAAACCCTAATATAAATTTTAAAGCTGAAACATCTTCATCTTATGAAGCAGGTATTATCTATAACAACAATGTCCATAGTTCGATAAGATTAAATCTTTATGCTACGAGAATAGACAACTTAATTACAAAAAACACTTACTATATTCAATCTGAGTATGCTGACTTTAAGGGAGCTGAAGTTGAATACATTTTTACTCCAGACAATCAACTAGAACTCAACCTCTTTGCCTCTTATGTTCAAGCACATGATTCACAAGGTGAAGATTTAGCAGATATTGCGAATACTCTTGCAAGAGCTTCTCTCCTCTATGAATTCAATAGTGGTATTAGTATTGGAACATTACTCAAATATGTCTCAAGTTCTACAAACAGTACTATTTTTGATACTACCCTCTCTTATAGATTTAAAGATATGACAGGCTCACTCATTATCAAAGATCTCTTTGACAAGGGTACATACTACTCATTACCTACAACAACTACAACAGACAACTACTTCAATGATGGAGCAAGGGCAATTTTACTCAAAGCTTCATGGGAATTTTAAAATGAAACAGTTTTTTCTTCTTCTTTTTCTTCTCAGTACTTCTCTTTTTGCATTAAATATTAATGAATCATTACTTAAAATTCATGCGACACTTGTACCTAAAATTTATCTTATGGATTATCAGTTTAAAAATAAGCTAAAAAACAACACTATATCAATCGCTATAATTTATCAGGCAAATGAGTATCATGATGCTAAAAATCTTCAACTTATGATACAAAATAGATACAAAAAGGGCATACAGTCTTACAAGGTAGATGCTATATTAAAAGAGTATAAAGATGTTAAAAACTGTGATGCTAATATTTATTATCTTTTTCCTGCATCACAAAAAGAGATTAGAAGTGTCATTACAGAAGCCAACACACACCATAGTCTTACATTTTCTTATCAAAAAGATGATTTAAAATATGGAGTTATGATTTCTTTAAATATCTCCAAAAAGATTAAACCTCTTCTAAATTTAGAAGCTATTAAAAAGCACAATATCGCTTTGAGACCTGTTTTAATTAATATATCAACTATCTATTTTAAAGAGTTAGAATCAGAAGGTTTTTACAACTCTAAAGTAATAGAGGCATAAAGATGAAAATAAATTTTAATTCTATTACAGTTAAAACACTTTTACATATATCTATCTTCTCTTTAGCTTTTGTTTTCTTTGTAACATTCGTTGTGAGAACTCTTTTTACAGACTCCTATATGGAGCTAGAAAAAGATAAGGTAATTCTTATTTCAGAAAATATTATTGACCCTATAGCATTAAACCTGAGCTATGGATTTGAAGAAGCACTTTCTGAAATCGCAACAAAAGCACTTCGGAACAAAAATGTTCTTCTCATTGAAATAGATAATTTTGAGAACAAGAAACACTACTCTTTTACAAAATATCCTATATCTTTAAAAGAACATAAAAGAAATAAAGAGTTGATAAATACTGATGCACTTATTGATCCTGCAACAAATATCAAGATAGGAAGTCTCACTATTGTTTATTCAAATGCCTCTTATCAAGAGTATATGAATAATTTCAATATTCTCTTCTTTTGGGGTGTTTTTGGGTTTGCATTATCACTTTTACTTCTTACATATTTTCTTTATAAATCTCTAAAAAACCTCTCTATTTTAGATTTATCTTTAAAAAATTTCAATCCAAAAAAGCCTCAAAAGCTTAATTTGGAGAGTACTAACAGAGATGAAGTCTATTCTATCTCTCAATCTGCAAATATTATGATAGATAATCTTATAGTTCACCTTAATGCTACTAAAGAACTAAACTCTAAACTCATTCTATCCCAACATCACCTTAAAGATGCACAAAGAATGGCAAAGGTTGGCAGTTTTGAGTATAGTGTAAATGAGGACTCTTTTACTCTAAGTGATGAATATTATCGTATTTTAGGGACGAAACTAAATACAACTTTCACATGGAAAAGTTTTTTATCCTTAGTCTCAAGCAATGACTTTGCCAGAGTTCAAAATAGTTTTGAAAATGCTATTAAAACAGGCTCTCAATTTAGCTTAAACTATATGCTCTCTCTGAAAAATGAAAAAGAGATTTATATTAGAACAAAGGGTAAAGTACGAAAAAAGCAAGACGGTTCCATTAAAATTTCAGCTATTAGTATGGATATTACTAAGGATGTAAAAAATAAACAGATTATAGAAAAACTTGCATATTTTGATGCACTTACAGGTTTAGCAAATAGAACTCTACTAAGAGATAGAATGTTTAAGGCTCTTCAAAGTGCTAGACGCAATAAAGAAAAACTTGGTATTGTCTTTTTAGATTTGGATCACTTTAAACTCATTAATGATACATTAGGTCATAGTGTAGGAGATGAACTTCTTATCTATATTTCAAAAGTTTTAACACAACAAACAAGAGACTCTGACACACTTGCACGTCTTGGGGGAGATGAATTTCTTATTTTACTTCCATCTATCAAAGATATAAAAGATGTAGAGAATTTTGCTATAAAAATTCAAAAGGCTTTAGAGCATAAACATGATATAGGAACACATCAACTCTACATCACATCAAGTATTGGAGTAGCTGTCTATCCCGAGCATGGTGAGAGCTGTGATGAACTTATTCGTAATGCAGATACGGCTATGTATGAAGCAAAAAACAATGGTAGAAATAAATATAAAATGTACTCTCAAACCATGGGTAGTTATGTTGATAAACAGTTAAATCTTGAGCAAGACTTAACGGATGCAGTCAAGAGTCAAGAACAGATTGAAGTTTATTATCAGGTAAAGATAGATACAAATACAAAGAAAATTTTAGGTGCAGAAGCATTAGTGCGATGGAATCACCCTCAAAATGGAATCATATACCCTGATGATTTTATCTATATGGCAGAGAGTACTGGACTTATGGTAGAGCTTGGAAACATCATTACACAACAAGCTATTGCTATGATAAAGGAGCTTAATGAGTTTGGACTAGTAGGTACTAAAATGGCTATTAATCTCTCTGCTAGACAGTTTCAAGACAGTTCTTTAGTTCCTTTTATATCTGATACATTAGCAAAGTATGAGATCGATCCTTCTCAAGTTGAGTTTGAGATAACAGAGACTATCTCAATGTCAAATATGACAAATACACTAAGAATATTAACACAACTTAGAGAGTTGGGTGTTTCTATTGCCATTGATGACTTTGGTACAGGGCACTCCTCACTTGCTTATCTAAAGAAATTTCCTATCAATACTCTGAAAATAGATAAATCATTTGTGATGGGGATTGTCGAACATGAAGAAGATAGAGTAATAGCACAAACTATCATATCTATGGCACACTCACTAGGACTTAGAACTGTTGCTGAAGGTGTTGAGACAAAAGAGCACGTAGATATGCTTCAAAATATGGAGTGTGATATCCTTCAAGGCTACTATTATTCAAAACCTATTACAAAAGATGCATTTAAAAAGTTTATCAAAGGCTATCAAATAAATAATTAGCTATAATGTTATTAATTAAATAACTATTAAAGAGACTCATGGATTACTTAAAAGCGAAGAGTGTAAAAGCACTCAAAGGTACAATAAATATTTCTGGTGCAAAAAATGCATCTCTTCCTCTTATTGCTATGACTATTCTTGCAAAAAATAGTGTAAATATAAAAAACTTACCACAAGTTGCAGATATTAAAACCCTTCTCAAACTTTTGACAAATCTTGGTGCAGAAGTTGATTTCCAAGATGATAAAGTAGTTGTAAATACCTCTACTCTCAATGAGACAAAAGCGACATATGACATAGTAAAAACGATGCGTGCATCTATCTTAGTTCTTGGTCCTATCTTAGCTCGTTTTGGTCATTGTGAAGTCTCTTTACCTGGTGGTTGTGCCATAGGTCAACGCCCTATAGACTTACATCTTAAAGCACTTGAACAGATGGGAGCTAAGATTGAAATCAAAGCTGGTTATATTGAAGCGAGTGCTCCAGATGGACTAAAGGGATGTAATATCGTTTTTGATAAGATCACAGTAACAGGAACTGCAAATATTGTTATGGCTGCGGCATTAGCAGAGGGTGAAACGATCATAACAAATGCAGCTCGTGAACCAGAAGTGGTACAACTTTGTGAAGTCCTCAATGCTAGTGGTGTTGATATACAGGGAATAGGAACAGCTATTTTAACGATATCAGGAAGTGGAGGAGAACTTGTAAATATTCAGGATTTTTCTATTATTCCAGATCGTATTGAAGCAGGTACTTACCTCTGTGCAGGTGCTATTACAAAATCAGAAATAACTCTTACAAATGTAGAACCAAAACACTTAGGTGCAGTGCTCTCTAAACTAGAAGAGATGGGAAATAGTTTTAGCACAACTCAAGATACAATTACAATTCATCCAGCAGAAAATATAAAACCTGTAAAAATTATAACACAAGAGTATCCTGCATTTCCAACAGATATGCAAGCGCAGTTTTTAGCATTAGCTACACAAGCTGATGGTGTTTCAATCATAGAAGAGCGTCTCTTTGAAAACCGTTTTATGCATGTAAGTGAACTACAGCGTATGGGTGCAGACATAACACTCAATGGCCATACAGCTACGGTAAATGGGCAGACTCAGCTTAGTGGGACAGATGTAATGGCTACTGATTTACGTGCATCTTCAGCACTTGTTTTAGCAGCTTTAGTAGCCAAAGGTGAAACAAACATTCATCGTATCTATCACCTAGATAGAGGCTATGACTCTTTAGAAAAAAAGTTAGAGGGAGTTGGTGCTACAATAGAGAGATTAAAAGAGTAGTCATTACTCTTTAAAAATAATCATCTCGTAAACAGAACGTGTTGTTACAAGTGCCTTATCTGGTGCTACAGAGTGAGCATTTTTAGCACTTTGAACCTCATGTCTTAAAGTCGCTATCTCTTTTTCCATACTATCAACATTGTCTTTTAACCTCAGTATAATATCTACACCTGCAAGGTTTACACCAAGTTCACGAGTTAAACGAAGTATCAGCTTTATCTTATCAACATCTCTCTCAGAGTAGAGTCTAATTCTACCATTTGAGCGTGATGGACAGATAAGGTTTTCACGCTCATATTGACGGAGCGTTTGAGGATGAATATCTAAGATTTTAGCAACTATACTGATTAAGTAGACTGGTTCGTCATATTTATGTATCATATTTTGCCCCCCTATATTGTAGTAGGTAATTTCTCTTTCATTAGTGTAACTAAATCTTCATCTAAATCTTCAATTTTTGGAAGAATAATATTTGCTCTTAAGTATAAGTTCCCACGAACCTTACTCTTACGATTCATAGCACCCATCTCTTTCACACGAAAACGTTGTCCATTTTTTGTGTTAGCAGGGAGTTTAAGTTTTATCTCTTTTTCTAATGTATCTATCGCTATTTTTTCACCAAAAAGTGCAGCACTCAAAGGTACTTCAAACTCTTTTACTAAGTCATCACCTTCTCTTACATAATCAGGGCTAGTAGAGACTGTAATTTTTAAGAACAAATCCCCTACTCTACCGCCTTGTGCATGACCTTTTCCTTTCACACGCATCTTCTCTCCACTATTAACGCCAGCAGGAATTTTGATGTCAAATCTATCTCCATTTAAGGCTACAGAGTGAGAACCTCCAAGAATAGAGACAACAAATGGAATAGTTACATTTGTTTCAATATCGAGGTTTGGTTCTTGATGAAAACCACCACCTCCACCAAAGCCTCCTCCCCCAAATGGATTACCTCCACCAAAGCCTCCACCATTTGAGAACATCTCACGAAGGATATCTTCCATACTGCCAGCACCAGCACCTCCATGACTACGAGAGAAGTCATGAAAATTTTGACCACCAAACATTGAGTCACCATGCATATCATACTGCTGTTTTTTCTCTTTGTCACTTAATATCTCATATGCTGCATTTATCTCTTTAAATTTCTCTTCTGCACTTGAATCTTTGTTCACATCTGGATGATATTGACGAGCAAGCTTTCTATATGCTTTTTTTATCTCTGATACACTTGCAGTATCGTTAATTTCTAGTGTTTCATAAAGTGATTTTGCCATAATTCTTTCCTCTATAACTGTTAGTATTCTTTAAGTGAATTATATCATAAGAGTTGAGTCTATGTCAATCAAGTTGTTATCTTTTACTATTTAAGATTTATGATATATATTTCAATGTATAATAGTTAAAATTATAATATATATTAGGTATTAAAATGGCTTATAAAAAAGTATCTGTAATAATTCTTACACTCTTATTTTCTATAATTGCCCTCTTTGGTGCAATTAGTGACTATGTTAATGATCATAAGAGAATTCACAATATTGAGTTAGTACAAGATAGATTAACCCAACTGACATACATTGATGAAATAATGACTCAACTGCAAAAGGAGAGAGGCCTCTCTTCCATATACTATGAAGACAAATCAGATAGATATTCACTAGCATTAGATGTTCAAAGAAAAAAAACAGATTTTTTTATACAAAAAGCTTCTAAATACATAGATATCAGAGAACTCTCTATAAAACGTCAAGAAGCTATAAATACCATAAATAAAGCAAAAGTTTCAAGATTTCAAGCATTTATGAAATATACAGCTTTGATAAATACTCTTTTACATCAATCCGAACTACTTATGTTAGCAACTAAAAATTCCGATATAAAAAACTCTCTTATTTTTTACAATCATTTAAATATTATGCAAGAGACAGCTGGACAGCTTAGAGGTCTTATTGGTGGGATTATAACTACTAAAACTATATCCAAGCAAGAGTATAATGAAATAGTAATTTTAAATAGAGTTTTACAAAAACATTATCATAGTGTACGTGGGAATATCACACTCGCCCTATCTTTTGAAAAAGAGAGTATTAAAGCTGCACTTGCAACAATGGATAAAATCACTAGTATATCGAGTGTAGATGATGACCTTTTAAAAAATATAGATATGGAACCTTTACGTTGGTTTGATATTGCATCTTGTAGTGTAAATACAATACGTGAAAGTATTATTCAAGAGATTCAACACATAAATAACATAGTGACCAACTCAATGCAAGAAGCCAAAAGTATTGCCAGACGGCACTTAATCTTATGGCTTTTAGGCTCACTCCTAATTAGCTTAGTGCTTATTATTGCATTAATACTCTTTAAGAAATTAACAAAAGAGCAGCAACTACTCAAAAACTATAAAGAGGTTATAGATAACAATCCAAACTCTATAGTTTCAAAAACTGATAAGTATGGAAATATCACATATGTAAATGACACTTTTTGTAGGGTTTCAAAATATAAGAGAGAAGAGCTTATAGGAAAGTCTCATAATATAGTAAGACATAAAGATACACCCAAGGAAGTTTTTCATGAACTATGGAAAACTATAGAAGCTGGAAATACATGGAATGGCATTATCAAAAATAGATGTAAGGATGGCAATATATACTGGGTTCATGCCTCTATATCACCTATTTACGATGATACAGGAAATTTAGTAGAGTATATTGCTCTTCGTCATGATGTTACAGATATGATATTGCAGAGTGAAGAGACAGAAAGAACACAAAGAGAACTGATTTATAGAATGGGTGAATCCGTTGAATCACGCTCAAAAGAGAGTGGTAACCATGTAAGACGCGTGGCACACTACTCAAAAATCTTAGCAATTTTGTATGGACTTAGTGAAGAGGAGTCTGAGATTGTTTTTGTAGCCTCAACAATGCATGATATGGGAAAAATTGCTATTCCTGACTCTATTTTACTGAAACCTGGTAAATTAGATAAAGATGAATTTACTATCATGAAAACACATGCAGAGATTGGATATAAATTGCTATCAGGCTCAAATCTTCCTATCTTAAAAATGGCATCAACTATAGCATATGAACATCATGAGCATTTTAATGGTGGAGGCTATCCTCTTGGATTAAAAGGAGATGACATATCTATACATGCGAGAATAGTAGCTATTGTAGATGTTTTTGATGCACTTATATCTGATAGAGTTTATAAAAAAGCATGGAAGTTAGAGAAGGTTTTAGATAACTTTCAAACGGCATCTGGAGCACAGTTTGACCCGGTGTTGATACAATTATTTATGGAAAATATAGATATGTTTATGGAAATCAAAGAACAATTTGAAGATATCTAAAAACAATTCACCTCTTAAAGAGGTGAAAATAGAAGACTTAATGTAAGAAGTGACGAACTTCTGAGAAGTAAAGGCTCATACCAAACTCGTTAGCAGCATCAATAATCTCTTCATCACGAATGCTTCCTCCAGGCTCAATAACATTTTTAACACCAGCTTCAGCTGCTGCATCTATACTATCACGGAATGGAAAAAATGCTTCAGATGCTAAAGCTGCACCTCTTACATCAAGACCCATATCTTTTGCTTTTTTCAAAGCACATTGGGCAGCATCTACACGAGAAGTCATTCCCATACCAACAGCTACCATCGCTGCATTTTTAACATATACAACACAGTTAGATTTTGTAAGACTTGCTACTTTGTAAGCGATCTCTAAATCTTTAATCTCTTCTGGTGTCGCACTATTTTTAGAAACAAGTTTTGCATTTTGAACTTCATCTTTAGCAACTACATCTGCATCTTGAAAAACAAACCCACCATCAATATGTTTGAAATCTTTTGCATCATTTGCTAGAACAAGTTTATCAGCAC
>Ga0256826_1000546_pt1 | contig 22879 bp, 22 predicted proteins | sample CV79metaG_FD_185975 | JGI IMG/M metagenome (GOLD analysis project Ga0256826, IMG submission 185975) | Hydrothermal vent microbial communities from East Pacific Rise, Pacific Ocean - CV79 | ecosystem: Environmental > Aquatic > Marine > Hydrothermal vents | place: Pacific Ocean: East Pacific Rise...
TTGCCACTAAAGGGTTTTAAATCCCCTAATATAAGCTCAAAAAGGGTACTTTTACCTGCCCCACTCTCTCCAACAATAGCTTTTAGTTCACCTTTTTTGAGGCTTATTGAAAAATCATCAATTAGTAACTTATCTTTAGTGTATCCAAAAGATAAGTTATTTACTTCTAATATTTTAGACAAAAATAAACTCTAACAAAATGCGCTATATGCTTTTGCTAATTCAGAGTAGAGAAGTTCAGGAGTTATATCAGTATGGTTTTCCCAAATTGACTTCATAACTACATTATCTTCTTTAGAATCCCATATCTTTTTATATGTTCCTTCTTTATAACCATTATCTTGACGAAATTGATTTAAAATATTTTTTCCAACATACAGACGATACAAACTCTCTAAATTTAAGCCACTCATAGAAACTAAGTCAAAAAATTCACTACTCATTTTCTCTAGGTTTAGTTCATCTTTTGTAATTGCAAGTCTAATAAGATTTTCAATTTTTTCTAACACATCTTCAACATTTGCAAAAGAGACCTCAGTTGTCTGTAACTTGGCTAAAGAATCAAGAGCTGAGATTTTAGAAGCTATATCTTCTATAGTTCCTTTTGCATTACGCGTGTACTCTTCTATAGCTAAACTCATAATAAAGTGCCAAACATCTACAACTTCTATCTGATGATTATGCCAATCTGGCTCAGCAGATATACTTTTCCAATGTTTCCAAGGGAATGAATCCACCATTTCCGCACACTCCATGTAAATACATCTTCGCCAATCAATACTCTTACCATTCTTTGTAAGACCATCAGTCCACTTATCTCCATTTGTTGCGTTATTAAGCTTATTTTGTAATTGAAGCATTAATAAAATTTTATTATTCATCCGCTTATCCTTTATATCTTTTATGAGATTAATTAATTCACATATTTTATCTAATATGCTAAAATTAGTAACTTAAAAAGAGAGATTTATGAAAAGAATTAATTGTAGAAAATGTGAATATTATTTTGTAACTTGGGAGCCCAAACAACCTCATGGATGTAGGGCATATGGCTTTAAATCACCACAAATCCCATCAATGGTTGTACTTAAAAGTAGCGGTAGTGATTGCGCTCTATTTAAAGAGAAGCTGCCTCAAAAATAATTTTTTTTCCAAAGCCTAATCTATTATCTGTCATTTTAAAATATGTAACTTTTATTTGCCAGAGTTTAGGAAGTAAGGCAAGGGCATAAGGAAATCTTTTAAAATAGACTTTTTTTAATTTATCATCTTTTATTTCACTTATAGTACCACGAAATTGCACACCTTGAATTTTTCCTACTGTTTGCGTTTCGAGTAGAATATTTCCAGCTATTTGTGGATTTTGTTTTATATGTTTGATATGCAGAGTGTCATCACTACTTGCAACGATAAATGAGAGTTCATCCCTCTCAAAAGCATAAAATAGACTACAAGCACTCACCTCATCAACCATAGATGTAGCAAGAGTCATAACATGATGATTATCTAAAAATATTGCAATTTTTTCTAAATCTTTACTCATTTTATCAAAACCTATAGTTTAAATATAAAATTTTCTAAGGCTTCAGCATCGTTTATATCTCTTTTATTAAGCATCATTCTAGCTATCTCATCTTCAGCTAAGATATCGTAAATATCAAATGTATTTGTAATTCTGTAGTAACTTTTTATAAAATCAAGTAAAACTATAAAGTTATCATTTTTAGAACTATATTTTTTATACTCTTTATACTCATCCCAATTAATTTTTGCCAAGTTTTTTCCTTTGAAGGGCTGCATCAACTCTTTTAATTATCTCTAACATTGTAGCAGAGCTCACTGCAAAATTCAAACGCATAAATCCAAGACCTTCTCTCCCAAAACTCAGACCTGAATTAAGTCCAAGTTTCGCTTCTTGTATAAAAAATTTTCTTAATTCTCTATCTTTAAATTGCATTCCTCGACAATCTATCCATGCCAAATAAGTGGCTTCTATTGGGGTAATTTTTATATACTCGGGATATTTTTTACTCAAACGCAGTAACATTTCATAGTTTTTGTATAGATGTACTTTTAACTCTTCAAGCCACTCTTTACCATTTTTATAAGCACTCTCAAACGCAACATGGGACAAAGAAGAACCCTCTGCGTAATGCACTCTATCATAAGCAATTTGAAACTTAGTTCGTAAAGTTTCATCTTGTATTACAACACTACTTATAGCAAATCCAGCCATATTAAATGTTTTACCTACTCCTATAGCTGTAAGAGTGATTTTTTTCGCTTTATCACTTAATGAACAGAATGGTATATGTTTATTTGGCTTATAAACCAAATCAGAGTGAATTTCATCTGCAAATACAACTATGTTATGTTCCAAACAAATTTCTAAAATTTGCGCTAACTCTTGAGCTTTCCAAACCCTACCAACTGGATTATGAGGAGAACATAAAAGTAACAGTTTTGTATTTGCATCTATTTTTGATTTAAAATCTTCAATATCAAAGCTATACGAACCATCTTCATCAAGTATTAAAGAATTTTTTATCACTTTTCTTTTTAGTTTTGTAACACTATGAAAAAATGGAGGATAAACTGGTGTTTGAACGATAACACCATCACCCTCTTTTGTAAAAGCCTCTATAGCCGTATGCATAGAGGCAACAACAGAGTGAGAGTAGAAGAGTTCATCTACTCTAAACGCAGTGCCATGCTCTTTTTTCATCCACTCTATTTGTGCTAAAAATGCAGACTGAGGAACCTCTTCATATCCCATATTTGGAGTCTCAAGTCTCTTTTTTACTGCGTTTAAGACAAAATCAGGAGTATCTATATCCATATCTGCAACCCAAGCAGGTAAAACATCCTCTGTACCAAAAAGCTCTTTTCTTAAAACATACTTTTCAGCATTCGTTGCTTCTCTATTTGTTGCTGTGGAAAAATCATATCTCAACGCTTTTTCCATACACTTACCTCAGATATAGTATGTTGATATTTTCTAGCTGTCTCTTTTATGACAAATTCTAAATCCTGAATATGAACAAGTTCAAACTTATCATTTAAAATACTTTTCAAACTATCTATGGTTTTAACCTCATTACCCTCTTCATCTTTATATCCTCCAAGCCAAAACTCTTTTTTTGTAGAACTCTCTTGCCAAGTATAAGGTGAAGTAAGTATTAAAATTCCATCTTTATTTAACCTCTCATCCACACTATCTAAAAAAAGTCTAGGATTGTAAAGTCTATCTATTAGATTTGTCGCCATGATTAAATCATAAGAAGTAAAGTTTGCTCTGAGGTTACAGGCATCGCCTTGCCAAAAAGAGACTTTATCTTTTAACGATTCATAACCCAAATCTTTTAAAGTGACTTTTTTATTTTTTATAAGTTCACCCTCTTGGACTGAGCTAAACGCAACATAAGCATCATCTTTTAATTTTGAACCGACTTGTACAAAACGTACAGAGAAGTCTATACCCTCAACCTTATCAAATGTTTTTGCCAACTCATAAGTAGCCCTACCCGTTGCACAGCCCAAGTCAAGCGCTTTATCTCTATTTATCGCATATTTTGAAGCAACATTAGCACAAGAAATAGCGAAATTTTCAACTCCAAAATGGCTGTCTCCATATTGAAATTCACAATACTGTGACACAAGTGCATCACTTTCATAGATATCTTCACTCTCATTTTCATTGGATGATATCACATATCTAAATCCAGCATTTTGAAAAAAGTGTTTTCTAAAGGCATAACGGGAATGCTTCATAATCAAGTTCCCTGTACTTGCCCATGATGAACCTAAAATAAGAGCGTGTTTATCATCAAATGTTGGAGTTGAGAAATCATCATAAGCCTCATGTACTTCAAAGCCCTTAAAACCTCTCATTGGTGTTCTACTCCATTGCCACACATTTCCTATAACATCATAAACACCATTAAAACTAAACTCATTAACAGGACACGATGAAGCATAATGGTAAAAGTTAATATTTGCACGACTTTCATGTAACTCTGGGACATCTTCTAAATTTGAATAATTATATAAAACCGTATATTCTGCTTCACTTGGAAGTTTATACTCTAACTTCTCTTTATTAGTCTTATATCTACAAAATGCTTCAGCCTCCAAAGCATTTACTTCTACGGGCCAGTTTAAAGGCAGGTTAATGATTTTACTTAAGGCTCTATACTCAAATGTATCCTCATTCTTAATCCAAAAGTGAGGGAATTTTGCACCACTTTCATCTAAAAATTTCAGACCCTCTTCATCCCAATACTCTTTATTTTCATACCCTTTATCATTAACAAATTTTAAAAATTCGCCATTACTAACAAGAAATTTTGAGACTTTAAAATCCTTTACTTCTTCATTATATATACCATATTCATTATCCCAACCATAAAGAGTATGCTTTTTATCTTTACCTAGAGTTATAGTATCTCCCCCAATCTCTAGCATCTCATTTTTTATACTTTTACCCCAATGTGAACAAAGATTAAACGCAGGAACATCTTTTATAAACTCTATAGGCATTTGACGGTGCAAAACAAGTGAAGTTTCTATATGAATTCTTTCATGCTCAATCCCCATTAAGAGGATCCACATAGGAGAATCATCACGTATAGGTAAAACCAAATCTACCTTCATTATCAAGTCACAAACAAGCTTTCTCACCTGATTTCTATACTCTCTTACCTCTGATACTTCTGGCCATTTATAGTTTGACTCATTCATATCATCCCAACTCATTTCATCAACACCCACAGCAAAGATAGACTCAAACTCTGCGTTTACTCTCTTAGAAATGATTTTCATATTTATAAGTTTATTGATAAAAAAAGTAGCAGTATGACCAAAATAAAAAATCATAGGATGACGCGTAGGCTCACTCTTTTTATAAAAGACACTCTCATCTTTTAAAAGTTCAAACACTTTTTCATATAAATCAAAGGTGTTATTAAAATATTTTTTTATCTCTTCACGCTTCTCTTGCACACTAGAACCATCTAATGTAATTGGATACATACTCAATTTACTCAAAATTTTCCTTCATAAATAAACGATTTGATATAATCATTATATGAAATTTTATCAAAGTATATTATTAAAGAACTATCCAAAGATTAGACATCACTTTACAACTAAGGAAAGTCAGAACCTTGCTTTTCATGTCGGTGACAACAGAGAAGCTGTTCTTTCGCATCATAATAATTTAGCAAAAGATTTGAACTATAATCCTGAAAATTTAGTACACATGAAACAGATACACTCAGATATAGTAAAAATTGTTACAAGTTCTGATAATTTTGAAAACCCTCCCACTTGTGATGCCTTAATTACAAACAAAAAAGAGACTCCCTTAATGGTAATGGTAGCGGATTGTTCGCCTATACTCTTTTATGATAATCTAAAAAATGTCATAGCAGTAGCCCACGCTGGACGAGCAGGTGCTTTTAAAAATATCATTCAGAGTGTTATACAAGTTTTTATAGGTGAATTTCACTCTAAACCTAATGATATAAATGTAACTATAGGTCCTAGTATAGGAGCATGTTGTTATGAGATAGGAGAAGAGATATACTTAGAAGCAAAGCTTTTAAATTTAGCATTTGCCATAAAAACAAGAGAGAAGAGATATTTTTTAGATATCAAAAAGATACTAAAAAAACAACTTTTAGAAGAGGGTATAAAAGAGGAAAATATTGAAATATCAGATATTTGTAATGCCTGTAAAGAAGATACTTTTTACTCATACAGAGTAAAAAATAAAACTGGCAGATTTGCAGGAGTTATTTTTCTCAAGTAAAAACTAAAGAGACTCTTGAACTCTTTTTGCAAGTTGTATTGGCAATAATTCTAACGATTCTTCTACAAGAGTGGTATTTCCATGTGTAATAAAATCATCTTCATATTCAAAACTTACAAGTTTAATATCAAAAATCTTCTCATTTGCCAAAAATTCTAAAATTGCAGAACCGACTCCTCCAGCTTTCGCACTATCACTAAAAATGAACCATTGTTTATGTTTTTTTGCTAAATTTTTTAACATTTTTGCATCTAATGGCTTCACAAAACGTAAATCCAAGATAGATACCTCTTCATCAATGTATTTGGCTGTTTCATAAGCACGTCCAACGCCATTTCCATACCCTATAAATAAGATATCGCTCTCTACTGCGTTTAGAAGTTGAGATACTCCTAATTCAAACGCAGCTGATTGAGGTAAATCTGTTTGAATAAAAGAACCCCTTGGATAACGCAGAGAACATGGATGGTTATACTGTGCGGCAAATCCCATAGCATGATGAAAACTCTTTTCATCTCTTGGAGCAAATAGTGTCATATTTGGTATAGCTCGCAAATAGCTAATATCAAAAACACCCTGATGTGTTTCACCATCTTCACCAACAATTCCAGCCCTGTCAAGTGCAAATACCACAGGTAAATCCATCAAACAAGTATCATGAATTACTTGGTCATAAGCACGTTGTAAAAAAGTCGAGTAGATAGTACAAAATGGTTTAAAGCCCTCTTTTGCAAGTGCTGACATAGAAGTAACTGCATGTTGCTCGGCAATCGCAACATCCCAAAATCGTGTTGGATATTTTTCCATTAACTCTGTTAAACCAGTTCCACTTGGCATGGCAGCGGTCGCACCAACAATTTTATCATTATGTTCACACAGATGCAAAAGAGCTTCGGTATATATTTGTGTTGCACTTTTTAAAGAAGCTTTTTTAAGGGAATGTCCATCACCTATATCAAAAGGACCAACTCCATGCCATTTTTCTTCTTTGCCCTCCGCAATTTCATACCCTTTACCTTTAATAGTTTGCGCATGAATAATTACAGGTTTATTTAACTCTTTTGCAGTTTGCATAATATCTATCAGTTGCGATAAATTATGCCCATCAACAGGTCCAATATAATTAATACCCATCTCTTCAAAAAGCATACCGGGAGTTATAAGCTTTAAAGACTCTTCCATTCGTTTTGCTATATAGTGAGCGCCATCGCCAAAATTATCTACAAAATTTTCTGTATTTTTCTTAAACCGCTGATAAAATGGAGAAGCCATTGCTGAACTTAACATTCTGCTTATCGCCCCAATTGGTTTGGCAATACTCATTTCATTATCGTTAAGTATGATTACCATCGGGTACTTTCTATCACCTAACTCATTAAGCGCTTCATAAACCATACCAGCAGTCATAGAACCATCGCCAATTAAAACGACAGGTATACGCTCTTTTTGTTCATTTTTAAGTGCGATAGCCTTTGCAGCCCCTACACCTAAAGATATTGAGGTTGAACTATGTCCAGCAACAAAATAATCATCATCACTTTCAGTTGGTTTTGTATATCCACATAATCCATTAAATTGGCGTAGAGTATCAAACTCATCCCATCGCCCTGTTACTAATTTATGGGCATAAGATTGATGAGAAACATCAAAGATAAAAGGATCTTTTTGAGAATCAAAAACCTTATGCATAGCAACTATAATTTCAGTTGCTCCTAATGTTGAACTTAAATGTCCTCCATTTTTACTTACTACTCGTAAAATTTTTTTTCTTATATCATCACAAAGATTTTCTAGCTCTTTGAGTGATTTATCTTTAACATTAATTTTCTTACTCACTTAAAGCTGCCTTTTTAACTCTCTGGAATCTTTTTGATATTTGTGCATCTATATTTCCAGCGTCACTTATAACAATCACTCCACCTTCACTTACTGCACTATCTGACACTACGCTTATATTTTCTAATACGCCAACATGTTCTGAAATAGCAGCATGGTCTTTTGGATTTACTTTTAATTTTATCTTTGAAGCAGATTGAAGCTCTTTTATAAGTTCATCAGACAATATCTTGGCTACTTCAGAAGAATTTTCATTTAATTCTATCTTGATTACTTCTTTAGAAATATCAAGTGCTGCAACTACTAGTTCATTTTTAATTCCAGCTAAGGCTGTAGTAAACTCCTCAGCACTACTATTGAGTTTTTCAATTGAAGAATCAAATAATGCCAATTTATTGTTTAAATTTTTATCTATATCTTCTAAAGCTTTTGCTTCACCCGCTTTCATTCCCTCAGAAAATGCCTCTTCTTTAGCAGATTTTAGTTGCTTCGTATACTCTTCTTCTTTAGCTTCAAGTTTCATTTGCAGTTTAATGAAATTAGATGACATCTCATCAGTCTTATTCATCAAAGATTCAATTAAAGAATCTTTTGAGCTTTGACTTAGAGCACTTGAATCAATATCTGTAGCTCGTGCTTTAGGATGGTTCTCTTGAGTATATATAGGTCCACCTTGTTCATCTGAGTTTGAACCAAGTGCAATAACTTTAAAAGTATATTTATTTACATTATGTTCTTTTATTGAATCACTTGTTATTATGCTTGCCATATTATTACTCTATCATCTCTTCAGTTGAACCCATTTGGATTGTTCCAGATTCAGCCAACTGATTTACTACTTCAACGATTCTTCTTTGTGCTGCTTCAACATCTTTCATTTTCACGGCTCCTAGGAATTGCATCTCTTCTTCGAATGCTTCACGAGCTCTTTCACTCATTGCCGCAAAGAATTTTTCTTTTAGTTCTTCTGGAGAAGATTTTAATGCTAACATCAAGTCAGCTTTATCTACAGCTTTAAGAACTTCCGTAATTGCCATTTTATCAAGAGAAACCATATCTTCAAATGTAAACATCATCTCTTTAATTTTCGTTGCTAACTCTTCATCAACCTGTTCTATATTTGCGAGTGTTGCTTTAGAATTTTTCGCACCCAAGCGATTGAAGATATCTGCAACAGCTCTTGTTCCACCAACTTCAACTTTATATGAAGCAAGAGATTCAAGTTTAGACTCAAGCACTGCTGAAACCCTTTTAATAACAGAAGGAGAAATATCACCAAGTTTTGCCATACGCATCGCCACTTCACTTCTGAGCTCATCAGGAAAATATTGTAAAGTATCAGCAGCTTCGGATGGATCCATATGTGCTAAAATCAAGGCGATAGTCTGAGGATGCTCATTTACAATAAAGTCTGAGAGTTGTTGTGGCTTGATTTTAGAAAGATAAGCAAAGTTTTGTGTATTTTGCATACTTTTAGAGAGTTTATCTAATACTTTTTTTGCCTCTTCTGGCCCTAAGGTTCTATATAAAATTTCTCTAGCATACTCTAAACCACCAGAAGTAATGTACTGACCGGATTGAAATATTGCATGAAACTCTTCTAAAACAGCCGTAGCTATTGATTTATCTATAGTTGTATTTGTAGCGATAAATTTTGAAATTTCTGTAATATTTTCAACATTCATATTGGAAAAAATTGCTGATGTTGCATCTTCTCCAAGTTGTAATAAAAGAATTGCTATCTTTTCTGCAATAGGCATTTCATCAAACATCGCCTGTTGTTGTGGAGTTAATGTAGCCATTATTTATTCTCCTGTGTATTTGCATTAGCAGTTGGTATCTCTGCTTCTTCAGTAAGAAGTGCTTGTAATAATGAAGCAATTTCTTCTGGAGCTTCTTCAGCCATATTTTTAACTTTTTCTAAGATAACTTCATATTTTAAATCATCTTCATTAAAACTATTACTCATGCCTAGTTGATCTTCAACTTTTTTACGCATAGCTTGAACTTTTTCAACCAAATCATCACCTTCATCATCTTCTATATCCAATGATGGTGCTTTAAGTTCTTCATCTTCTTTTGAAACCTCAAGCATTTTATCTGCAAATGGAGCGATAACTTTTTTATAAACTATAAATAATAATATAAGTACAAATAAATATCTAAAGAGTCCAGAAAAAGGTGCTAAATAAGTTTGAGAAAAGGTAACTGCTTCACTTACACCATTAGGTCCACTAGATTTTTCACGCTCAAATTGTAAATTTTGGACACTTATCTGATCCCCTCTGGCATCATCTATTCCAATTGACCTACTTGCCAAAGATGTAAGAGCATTAATATCAGCACTCTCTAAAGGTACATATTCAAACTCTTCTGTTGGATTTGCATCTTTATCCATTTTTGTCTTATATTTTCCATCTACAACAACGGCAGCTGTGATTCGTTTAATTCTTGCAAACTGACTTTTAGTTGTACTAACAGTTTTACCGACTTCATAATTTGTAGTACCACTATTTTTAGAATATTTTTCGCTTGTTTTATTTGATGAAAGACCTTGAACTGGTCCAATGTTACTTACAGTTCCAGGAACGCCACCAACCTCTTTTGGAGAAGAACCTTCCCTCTTTTCTTCTGAAGTTTGCTCACTTCTTACCACATTTTCAGGGTCATAACTCTCTGAAGTTGAGTTTTTAATTGAGAAATCAAATTCAATAGTAACCTGTGCTACTACCTTATTTTTTCCTCCAACAAAAGGGGCTATAACATCTATAATTTTCTGTTGCTTTTTTTTCTCTTCTTTGAGCTTATACTTCTGTTGTGCAATAGAGAGTTCATCCATTTGAGACATCTCATCATCATCACCTAGTGTCACACCATCACTACTTACTATCATTACATTTGAAGGTTTTAATTTTGGTATAGAAGCCCCAATAAGATTTTTAATACCATGTACTTGTTTTCTTGTAAGCACTCTATCTTCTACTAGTTCAACCATAACCGAAGCAGTTGGCTCAATCTGTTTTGATACAAACAAAGTTTCTTTCGGCAAAGCCAAACTTACAGTAGCCTTTTGTACTGGAGATAAAGCTGTAATTGTACGAGAAAGTTCACCCTCTAAAGCACGAAGGTGTTTAATATTTTGATCAAAACTAGTTGCCCCGAACTCTTGCTTATCAAAGAGTTCAAAACCAACACCATCGTCCTTTGGTATACCTAGTGCAGCAATAGCGATTCGCTCTTTATAGACAATATCTTTAGGAACTTTAATTGTATTATTTTCTTCTATTTTGTATGCTATATTGTCTTTTTCAAGTTGGGCTACAACTTTTGCAGCATCAGAAGAACTTAATGATTCAAACAATACTTTATAATCATCTGCTGACTTCTTTTTTGCAGTATAAACAACTAAAAATATTAAAAATGCAACTATTCCAATAATAGCCGCTGCTATAATTATCTTTTGTTGTTTTGTTAGTTTTGCGTACAAAACTGATAACTGTGAAAAAAGTACTTTAAAATCCATTAACTTCTCATATTAAATTTATAATAGTTCTAATACTAGTTCAAAAAAACGACTATTTTGTTCTTTTGTTCCAACTGTTACACGAATTGCATTCATTCCATAACCTGCTAAATTTCTAACAATCATACCTTTTCTCAAAAGCGCATCTGATATTTGTGTAGAATTTTGACTATCATTTAGACATAATGTAACAAAATTTGTATAACTCTCAATTATATCTATATTTTGCTCTTTTGCAAACTCTTCATATCTTTTCATCTCCTCAAAGCTTAAAGAGATACAATTATTTACAAATGCTTCATCTTCAAGAGCTACACTCGCTGCCTCGAGTGATAAAGTGGTAACGTTAAAGGGTGGTCTTAGCTTATAAAGTTCTTTTATGATACTTGCTCTTGAAATACCATACCCAACACGCATACCACCAAGCCCATAAGCTTTAGAAAACGTTCCTAAATAGATAACATTATCAAATTTTTCGACTATTGTTTTGGGTGAAATACTTTTTGATTCATCTTTAAACGCAGCATATTCCATATATGCACCATCCACAACAACCAAAGTTTCACTATCTATCTTTTGTAAAAATTCCATCATTGCGACTGCGTTTAGAGCATCACCCGTTGGGTTATTTGGTGTACATAAAAAGATGATAGCAGGATTTTCTTGCTTATAAAGTTCATAAAATTCATCTAAATTGTGTTCTTGGCTTTGCGTACGGATAACTTCAGCTCCAACATGTTTAGCATATATCTCATACATTGCAAATGTCACACTATTTATCAGTATTTTAGAGTTACTACTCGCTTTAGCATGCATAATAAATTCTATAACTTGGTCACTACCACTTCCAACAATAAGATTTTCATCTAAAATATCATATTTTTCAGTAAGAGCATTTTTCAATTTTGTCATACTGTCATCAGGATAAAGTGCCATCTGTGAAACGATTTCACTCACTGCATTTTGTACTTTTATAGAACAGCCATAAGGGTTCTCATTAGATGCTAACTTCACAATATCCTTAGCTTCAATTCCAAACTCACGAACAACCAACTCTATTGGCTTTCCAGCCTCGTATGTTTTAATACTTTCTAGTTTCTTGTTAAATTTCAATCTTCACCCCTCACATAACTTCCAAGCCAAGTTACTTCATCTGCATGTTTTTGTATTATTTTTTGAATTCTTTCTTCATCTATATGACCATAAAAATCTATGTAAAACCAGTATCCGAAACCACCCTTATCTTTTGATGGACGTGATTCTATTTTAGATAAATTTATTTTAGCTTCATCAAAATCACTTAAAAAATGAACCAAAGCACCAGCCTCACTAGCATCTTTGAGTTTTGCTAGCAAACTTGTTTTATCATCACCGCTTACAGCATTTTTAAAGTCGCTTAAAATAACAAAACGTGTAGTATTATCTACAGAATCTTCAATATTTTCAAAAAGCGTAGGCACACCATATAATTTTGCTGCTATATGAGAACATATCGCTGCGGCACTCTCATCTTCTGCTGCAAGTATTGCCGCTTTTGCAGTTGATTCAACTGGAATTTGTTCTATATTTACAAAACCATGTTCTGATAAAAATTCTCGACACTGCCCAAAACCTTTATCTTTAGAGTATATTTTTGTAATATCTTCAAGTTTATGAGCTTTTGTTGCAAAAGATATGTGGATTGGCATATACAACTCTGCAACAATTTTAACAGAACTTTTTGCAAGTAAATCCAAGGTTTCACCAACAATTCCATCACGAGAGTTTTCAATAGGAATCACACCAAACTTAGCACGCTTTGCTTCTAAGGTTTTAAATACTGAAGCTATAGAATTTAAAGAAAGATAGTCACTCATCGCTCCAAAACGACTCTCTGCGGCTTGATGAGTAAAACTACCTTCAGGCCCTAGATATGCCACGCGTTCAGGAAGTTCTAAATTACGAGCAACAGCAAAGATTTCCAAATATATCGCTTCAATAGCATTTTTATTTAAAAGTCCTTCTTGTTTTGCATTAAGCTTATTAAGACGTTCAATGATGGCTTTTTCTCTCTCAGGTCTATATATAGCCCCACCTGTATCATTTTTAATTTCACCTACTCGTTTAACAACTTTCATACGTTTATTGAGAAGTTCTAATACTTCGTTATCTATTGTATCAATTGCTAATCTACACTCATCTAAAGTTTTCATACATCTGCTCCATCTAAACTTTGTAGTATATCATGCATATCTTTTTGTATCTCATCTGGTTTTAATTCATCTTTTAAGTAAGGTAATATCTCATCTGCACTTCTATACTTACCACTTGTTACAAAAATAGTTTTCATACCAAGCTCTTTTGCGCCACCCAAATCACCTTTAACATCATCACTGATAATTGTAATTTTTTCAAAATTTGCAGTAGCATCTTGTTTTTTTAATCTTTGTAAGGCTTCAGTATAAAAAGTTGTACTTGGTTTTCCAACAACCTGATACTGAACACTTGTTGCAAATTCTAACATTTTTAAAATTGCTCCAACACCAGGGTATCGTCTGTTGTTTTTTGCATATATAGAAGTTTCATGCATTCCTACTAGCTTTGCACCAGAGAGTAAAAAGTCTATCATTTGGGCATATTCATCTGCATTAAAATCATCTTTTATAGCAATAAGAACACTTTTGGGATTTTTATAATCAAAGTTATAAGCCATATTTTTTAATGTAGTTAAAAATTCTTCTGAACCATAAGCAGCTACAGACTCTTTATCTACATTTGCTTCTAGCAATAAAAGGGGGTCTATATATTTATCAAAGGTGAAATTAAATCCTATAGAGTTCAAGTAAGAATAAAAATCAATAGGAGCATATTTTGTGTTGTTTGTCACAATCATATATGGAATATTTTTAGAGTTTAAATGCTCTATAAATTCTATACTACCCTTTATTGGAGATTTGTCTTCATCACTGATTAATGTGCCTTGAACATCTATAAAATACAATCCTAATCCTCTAAATAATCACTCTCTAAAGCGATTAAATCTTCAAAAGTTTCACGTCTGCGAATAACTCTAGCTACACCATTTACAACAGCTATCTCTGCACTACGTCCACGAGTATTATAATTACTACCCATACCAAAGCCATATGCACCTGCACTATTAATTACAAGTAAATCATTTCTATTTAAAGCAGGCAATTTATAGTTTTTGGCAAAAAAATCACCACTTTCACATACAGGACCAACCACATCCACTTCTCTTAACTCACCTGTTTCATTCTCTGTTATTGCATCTATTTTATGGTAGGCATTATAAAGAGATGGACGGAGTAGGTCATTCATAGCACCATCAACTACCACAAATTTTTTCTTACCATTTTGTTTTTCATAAAGGACTTTAGTAAGAAAATATCCTGCATTTGCAGTTAAAAATCTTCCTGGTTCACAAAGAATAGTCAAATCTAAAGCGGTTAAAGTTCCAAGTATTGCTTGTGCATAATCATATGGTTCAATTATCTTTTCATCATCATATTTAATTCCAAGTCCACCACCAATATCAAAAAACTTTAGTTTAATATCTATCGCTTCTAAAGAACGGATTAAATCAGCGACAATCTCTGCTGCTTCACGGATTGGTTGAAGATGAGTCAGTTGTGAACCGATATGAAAATGGATTCCAACGGGGTCTAAAAACTGTGAATTATTTGCTTGAATATACATACGTTTGGCAGTCGATAAATCAACACCAAATTTATTATCATGTAGACCTGTTGAGATATAAGGATGTGTTTGAGGATCAATGTTAGGATTTACTCTAATGCTTATACGAGATTTAGTATTTAACTCTTTTGCAATAGCTTCTACACGTTGTAGCTCTGCATCACTTTCAACATTGATATATAAAATATCTTTGAGTATCGCTTCACGGATCTCTTCATCACTTTTGCCCACACCAGAAAAGATGATTTTATATGCAGGAATACCAGCCATAAAAGCACGACGAACTTCACCTATTGAAACACAATCAGCACCGCTACCCATTTTAGCAAAATGTTTTATTACACTAAGATTAGAGTTTGCTTTTACAGCGTAGGCTACTATAGATTTTCGCCCTTTAAAAGCTTCTTTAAGTTGTGTGTACTGTTGCGTCATATAGTCAAAATCATAAACATAAAGAGGAGTTGCATACTCTTTTGCTAATGCTTTAAAATCAATCATATTAAATTTCCAAATATTTTTTAAATGATTTTATCTAAAATGTGCTTATAAGTGCCTAAGAGGTAGATGCTCTATGCCTCATCCACTGCCATATAGCAACTAAAAAGAGAAAAAAGATTGGTAAAATAACACCAAATTCACTCGGAATCGTTTTATTATTTGAGAGTTCTATCAACATAAAAAGTATGCCCCAAGTTAGTAAGGTAGACAAAATTGCTCCAAAACTAAATAAAGAAACATTTAAAAATCGTACACTAATTGGCACAAAGAAAAAGATAATGACAATTAAAAATGGTGCAAAAAATGGATATATAAAGATTTTATATAAAGCACCTTTTATCGTACTTGTATCTATATTTTGATTATCCAAAAGTAAAATTGCATCTATAGCATTTTTAATTGTAAAATTAACTTTTCCCTCATAAACCTGATCAAGCATTTTGGGTCTAAAGCCATTCAAAATTTTTAAATCTTTTGTTTGGGTTACTTTTATTCCTAGAGATTTGAAGCTTAAATCATCTGGTTTTGTAATAATATCTGCTTCTTTTATATACCAAAAACCATTTCTGTAGGTTGCCGATGATGCTTCTAAAATAGATTTTAAAGAGTTATTTTTAACAGTAAAGACCCTGATTCCATCCGCCTTTTCTTGCAATGGAAAAAGCTCTGAAAAATAGATGTATTTTCCTTGATATGCAAAAAATAAATCTTTCGTAGGGTTCAGGTATTGAGCATTTTTTCGGATATTATTAGAAAATTCATCAGCCCTTGCAAAATTTGGCCAAGAATGCAGTGATATAAAGAGCATGGTAATAAGTACAGAAACAACAACAAAGGGTTTGAGTACATCAACCCTTGAATATCCTAAAGAAAAAAATGAAACTAAAGCATTTGAACGAATTAAAAATATTTTGGTTGAAATCATTCCAAATACTAAAGAGAGTGGTAACAACATATCTATGGCAAAAAAAGTTTTATAAACAAGATAAATTAAAAGTAAATTCGCAGATATTGAAAGTTTTTCAGCATTACCCATATAATCAAAACCTACAAAAAATGCGGTCAAAGCAACTAAGATAATCAAAAAATATTTTATATAATGCAAAGCTATATAATTAAATCCCAACATTATTAGCTAGCCTTAATAGAATACTTTGCTCTTGTTTTTTCAAGAGAATTTGACAATAAAAAGTCAACAGCCTTACAAGTATACTCTATAAGTTCTGGTAATGATTTCAACTGTTCATCACTAAATTTTCCAAGGACATAAGAGACCACTTCACCCTTATGTTCTGGTTTTCCAATGCCAACTCTCACTCGTATATATTCTCGTGAAATCTTTTCATCAATGGATTTTAGTCCATTATGCCCACCATGCCCACCAGCTTTTTTGAAACGCAGCGAACCAAAAGGTAAATCTAAATCATCATGTATTACAACAACATCTTCAATCTTATAAAAGTTTTTGACTTTTACAACAGCTTCACCTGAAAGATTCATATATGTAGATGGTTTTAATAAAAAATGATTTTGAAATTTATACAATTCACCTGAGAAGGATGAGGAAGACAACTTTATAGCTGAGTATCTTGAAATCAACTCATCAACTACCATAAAGCCTATATTGTGTCGTGTTTGTGCATAGTCGGAACCAGGGTTCCCTAGTCCAACTATTAACATATTTTACTACTTAGCTTTAATTATACTTAATACTGCAACACGTTCTGAATCTGTAAATTTAACATTGTCAGAAACTTCAATATCACGGATAAGTTTAGCATCACCAACATCCATATCTGTTACATCAATAACGATAGCACTTGGAAGATCTTCGATTTTAGCTTGAACTCTTAAACGTGTTTTAGAAACATTTAAAAGACCTTTATTTTTAACACCGATAGCTTCACCCTCAGCTTTTACTGGTACCATATAATGTGTTACAACACCAGGTTGTGCTACCATTAAATCTACATGTAAAAGTTTACCTGTAACAGCATGTGACTCATATGATTGAACAACAACATTCATTTCATTTCCGTTTACCGAAATTGGAAGTGCTAATGTTTCTTTATTACGAACAGCACGGATATACTCATTATCTTTAAATGCGGCATTGATATTTTCAAGCCCTTTTCCGTAAATATTCGCTATTAGATAACCATCACGGCGAAGTGCTTTTGTACCCTTCTTACCAATACTCTCTCTAACTATACCTTCTAACATATGAAGTCCTTTGTTTTTTAAAATGGTCGCAATTTTATCTTATTTATGATTAATTTCTACTTTAAATCAAAAATATCATTACTATCTATCTCAATTTCAGTTTTATTGTTTCCATTATTTTCACTTGATGATGAGGAACTTGTCATTTTTCCCGTAGAGAGTCCATTTATCTTCAGTTCCAAGTCAGAAGCACTTGTAGCATTATCTAAGGCTTGTTCTTTAGATATGATTTTATCATTATATAAATCCAAAATTGCCTGATCAAAACTTTGAGATTTATAATGTGCTTTTCCTGCTTCAATTGTATCTCTAATTTCATAATCCCTATTTTCCATAATGAGCTTTTCAATGGTAGGTGTGCGAACTAGCACTTCCATAGCAGCACGTCGACCACCTGCAATAGTAGGAATAAGACGTTGTGATACAACTCCTTGTAAAACCCCCGCTAAAGAAATTCTTACACGATTTTGCTCATCAGTTGGAAACTGAGCGATAATACGGTTAACAGTCTCTTTTGCATCAATAGTATGTAATGTAGAAAAAACAAGATGCCCAGTATCTGCGGCATGAAGGGCTAGGTTTACAGTCTCTTTATCCCTCATTTCACCCACTAAAATAATATCTGGATCCTCGCGAAGTGCAGCACGAAGGGCAGTTCCAAAAGAGAGTGTATCTTGACCAACAGAGCGTTGATTTATAATACAGCCTCTATCTTTATGAACAAATTCAATAGGGTCTTCAATAGTAATAATATGCTTCTTTTTTTCCAGATTGATTGCATTCACTAAAGCGGCCAAAGTCGTAGATTTACCACTACCTGTAACACCAGTTACAAGGACAAGTCCTCTCTCTTTATTTGCAAAATCTCTCACAACCTGAGGCAAATTGAGTTCATCAAAGCTTGGAATTTTCACTGGAATTATACGAAAAACTGCAGATACTCCATCCATTTGAAAAAAAATGTTTACACGAAAACGATTATTTTCATCAAAAGGGTAGACAAGGTCAAGTTCTTTCTTTTCAACAAATTCTGCAAATCTACCGCGTAAAAGCTCTTTGGCAAAGGTTAAAGCGTCGTCTTTAGAGAGTATACTCCCAGAAAACTGTTTAATTTCACCGTTTATTCGAGCGCGAATAACCGCATTTGCCTTTATATGAAGGTCACTTCCTCCGACTTCAATCATCTTCTTCAGATATGCTCTTATCTTTTTCAACTCTTCAAAAGTAAGCTTTTCTATATCTATTTCTTTATTCATAGTGCCTCCAATATCTCTTGAAATGCATCTTTAAATGCTTTTAAACCCTCATCAATTTGTTTATCTAAAACCTCATCAAGGTTTATTCCTATCTTTTGAATTTTTGCTAAATGTTGTTCGATTATAGCATTTGGGATAGGTAAAGCTTTCTCTTTTATTGCATTTGTATTAAAAGCTTTTATGGTATCGATTGGTGCTGTATTTATCGTGTTATAAGCTAAAAGTTTTTCTACATAATAATGTGCGGGTAAAGAGTCATCTTTTACACCAGTACTAGCAAATAGTGCCCGACATCCATCTACATTCATAGCCTCTATCTCTTCATATATCAATGAGGTATTGTATATTCCAGTTAGTGCTACATCTACAGCATTTTCTTTTAAAAAGCCATCAATTGCACGGTCAACGCGACTCACAAATATACTAATTACGGTATCTACTTTATTACCATATATTTTACAACCCTCTTCAAATGCTTTGGCACAATGTATGGCTTGTTCTTTTTTAAAAACAAGCGTTGCGTTTACAGCAATACCTACACTAGTTAACTCTTTCATTGCAAGGTACCCAGCTTGGGTAGCTGGCACTTTTATCATTACATTTTTTCTATCTATCTCTTTATAAAGTCTTTTGCCCTCTGCAACTGTTGCTTGTGTATCATCACACAAAAAAGGATCAACCTCGATACTTACATAACCATCATCACCATTATCATAAAGTGGTTTCAAAATATCTGCAGCTTTTTTTATATCGTAAATTGCTACAGCTTCATATTTCTCTTTTGCACTCATATCTGTACTTAATGCTTCAAGTTGTTCTATATAAGCTGATGAACTCAGTATGGCATTTTTAAAAATTGCAGGATTTGAAGTAGCTCCATTAACTATTTTATTATTTATTAGCTCTTTAAACTCATTGTCTAGGTAATTTCTTTCAATAAAATCCGCCCACAATGAAAACTTCAAATCTTCTAAATACATATAACATTCCTAAATTAATTTTATTTATTATAACCCAATAATTATAAAATTAAGATAGTTCTTTTGGAACTACAACTGTAAAAACTGTTTCATTATGTTCACTTACAACTTCTATACTTGTATTAAATTGTTTTTGCATAATCATTTGTGACATATAAAGCCCCAAACCAGTACCATTTTTACCTTTTGTACTAAAGTAAGGTTCAAAAATAGCGTTTATATTTTCAAGTTTTATACCACCTGCGTTATCATGAATCTCAATTGTTACGTCACTTCTATTTTCAGTTAAAAAAATTTGGATTTTTGGATTTTTCACCTTGTTTTCAATAAGTTCATCAATAGCATTATTTAAAATATTGAGCAACACTTGTATGAGTTCATTTGAATAAGTATCTATAAAAAATTCACGATACATATCAAATTCAATTTTTATAGCACTGCCTTTAGTTCTTGGTAAAGTAAAGTTGATTGTTTTCATAATAAGTTCTCGTATATCTATATAAGCACTTTTTTTATTTGAATGAAAATATGTTTGAAAATCATTGATAGTATCTGAAAGATAGACAACAGTGTCACTAATGGTATCTAAAATTTTATCTACTTCATCTTCACTCATCTCTTGTCCCAACATTTTTTTTACATGATATTTTGAGATATTTAAGGTCACGCTTGAGAGTGGTTGTCGCCATTGATGAGCAATCATACTTATCATTTCACCCATTACAGCCTGTTTGGATTGTACAGTCAAGATTTTATCTTTGGCTACGAGTTCTGCTACTTTACTACTAAGCATCCTACTTTGTGAAAATATTACCCTTCTGGCTTCTTGCATTTTCAGATGATAAAAATAGACAATAATAGTAGAAATACTCAATACAAGGAGTAAGGTCATAACCTGCATTATGCTGTATTTAGATTCTATAAAAGGTTGATATGGTGAGATTAAAACCATACTAATTAAAAATAATATCCAATATAAAGCATGTTTCTCATTTTTAAAATATAAAATAACTATAGGGTAAGTAAACAACCAAACATGTTTTAATTCCATAGGGTCTGAGGTATATATTAAATATAAAATAAGACCACTCATAAACGCAGTCTCTATATGTGCAACAGGTAGTAAAAACTTTTTATCTTTATGTAATAAAATCACCAAAATAACATTTAATAAAAACAGTGCAAACTCAGATAAAGCGAGCATATCATCAGCTAACATATAATTTAAAACAACGCCATATAAAACACCGACAGATGATAATAAAATTCCAATATTCATCATCTGAAACTTATTTTTCATTTCGTAATTTTCTTCTGTAAAGTCCCAACCGCTTGTAAAGTACTTCTCTAACTTATAAGTCATAAATCTCTTTTTTAAGGTAAATAAATTTTATCTTGTAACTCTTGATATTCCGAATTAACATCACTATCTAAGGTTATTCCACCGCCACTTTTGTAAACATATTGATTCTCTTGTTTTTCTATAAAGCGAATCATTACTCCACTATCAAAATTTTTGCCATCATAAACTCCAAAAATTCCACTAAAGAAGCCTCGCTCATACTCTTCTATATCTTGTATTATATCTAAAGTACTTTTTTTTGGTGTACCACTTATACTCCCAGCAGGAAGAAGCTCTTTAAGAATATCTCCTAAATGATTGTGCCAATTATTTTGCAGGGTTCCACTTATCTTGGAACTCACTTGCAAGAGCTCTTTCTCTCCTGCTCTCACTTTTGTTACATATCGAAAGTTATCGACCTTTACTGCGTTTGAAACTATGGACAAATCATTTCGAAGTAAATCAACTATCATAATATGCTCGGCCATCTCTTTTTTATCCGCTAAAATCTTCTCTTGTGCATCTGAAACTGCGGCATCAATAGTCCCTTTCATCGGAAAAGTAGCAATTGTATTGCCTTGAATCTGAACAAACTTTTCAGGTGAAAAACAGATAAATTTATCTTTATATCGAAGCTTATAATGAGCATTTGACAAAGAGTACATCTCTTTTAAAGTGAGCTGCGTTTGGATTGGGGTTTCTTGTGTGAGATTAAGTAGATAGGTATCACCAGATTTGATTTTTGCGATAACTTTACTAAATTTATCTTTATAACTAGCAAAATTTGTAGCAGATTTGTCTAATTTATGAGGATGTTCAACATACTTATAAAGTTCATTAATGTTAAATTCAATATCGTGTTTATCTAACTCAGACAGGGCAATAACTTCTATATTTTCAGCCTTAAAATCACTAATGAGTAAAAAAGGTTCTCTTTTTCTTGCTAAAGCATTTATCTTATCAAAACTCATTAATTATTATGCAATCAACTTTTTTAAAATTGCCATTCTGATATTTACACCATTACTAACTTGTTCTAAAACTTTACATCGTTTATCTTCAAGCATAGCATCTGAGATATCAATATTTCTATGAACTGGTCCAGGATGCAGTAGTATAATATCTCTATCACCCACTAACTCTTCAGTAATACAAAAATCACTTGCATAATCTTTAAGACTTGCGTAACTTTGAGAAGAGTGACGCTCCGTCTGGGTTCTTAAACTCATAATAGCATCCACTTCATCTATTATCTCTTCTAAATGGTGTGTGAAACGCAGTGAAGTCTTTGGTAAAAATTGTGGTGGTGCAACTAAAATAACTTCCATTCCAAAACGTGTTAAAAGTTCTATATTGGAGTTTGCCACACGAGAATTTTTAATATCACCGACAATAGCAATCTTTTTGCCTGCAACATCTCCAAAATGCTCAGTTAAAGTATATAAATCCAAAAGTGCTTGAGAGGGATGAGCATGAGCACCATCCCCTGCGTTTAGAATGCTGGCTTTTGTGTGATTTGAGAGGATTTTAGGAACACCCGCATTTTGATGACGGACTATGATGGCATGAGGTCCCATAGCATCAAGATTCATTGCAGTATCAACTAAAGTTTCGCCTTTTTTTGTGGAACTTTTTGCGACATCAAGATGAACCATCTCTGCACCAAGTCTTTTTGCCGCAATCTCAAAAGAGCTCTTTGTACGGGTTGAA
>Ga0256826_1000547_pt1 | contig 22868 bp, 21 predicted proteins | sample CV79metaG_FD_185975 | JGI IMG/M metagenome (GOLD analysis project Ga0256826, IMG submission 185975) | Hydrothermal vent microbial communities from East Pacific Rise, Pacific Ocean - CV79 | ecosystem: Environmental > Aquatic > Marine > Hydrothermal vents | place: Pacific Ocean: East Pacific Rise...
TACTACAAAATTAGATCATATGATATTTAAAAACAGTGCTTATCATGGAGCACTCAATAACAAAAAAGAAGATTTACAAGGAGACCATACACAATGTAGTCTTGGCAAATGGTATACAGGTAAAGGTAAACATGATTTTTCATCTTTTGTAGAATTTTCTAAGCTAGATGCACCTCATAGTAAAGTACATTCAAGCATTATTAAAGTTATGGATATCGTAGGTCAAAATAGTATAAAAGAGAGTGAAAAGATTATTGAGTTATTTACAGAAGCAGAAAATTCATCTAAAGAGTTATTTGATTTGATGGATGATTTACTTAAAAAATAATAGTTTAGTTTATAAATTTTATTTTTAAAAGTTATTTAGCTATAATACTAGGTTTTATTTTTAAACACTAAACCCATTTAGGATATACAATATGTTACTTTTTACTCCTGGTCCAACTCCAGTACCACAAAATGTTCGTAATGCAATGAGTGATGAGACAATGCATCATCGTACACCAGAATTCGAAGCAATTTTTGAGAAGACTCGTAAACATCTTTTTAAACTTTTTGCTACTGATGAAGTGGTGATGATAGCTTCAAGTGGTACAGGTGCTATGGAAGCAGCAGTTATCAATCTTTGTCACAATACATTACTAAATGTAAACTCAGGAAAATTTGGTGAGCGTTTTGGAAAAATCGCATCTGCTCATGGACTTAATTCTGTAGAGATAAAAAATGAATGGGATACTCCAGTTTCAGTAGAAGCTGTTGTAGAAGCTATCAAAGCAAACAGTAACATTGATGCTATTGCTGTACAGATAAGTGAAAGTGCAGGTGGGCTTCGTCATCCTGTTGAAGAGTTGGCAAAAGCAGTAAAAGAGATAAATCCTAATATTATGATTATTGCAGATGGCATTACTGCTGTTGGTGTTGAACGCATTGATGTGACAAATATTGACTGTTTAATAGCAGGAAGTCAAAAAGCACTTATGTTACCACCAGGGCTTGCTATTTTAGGTCTTTCAAACGTAGCGATAGAAAAAACAGGAGCAGGAAAGGGTTATTACTTTAATCTTGCAAGTGAAGTAAAAAAACAGCGACAAAACACGACTGCTTATACTGCAGCAACAACTCTTATCATCGGTCTTTTAGAAGTTTTAGAGACTATAGAAAAAGAGGGTGGTTTTGGAGTCTTATATTGTAATACGGCTAGACGTGCAAAAGCAACAAGAGCGGCACTTGAAGCGATAGGCTTACACTCTTATCCACAAGTACCTGCAAGAAGTATGACAACTATTGATGATAAAGATGCATCAAAAATTCGTTCAGCTTTAAAAGAAGAGTATGGTGTTAATGTAGCTGGTGGTCAAGACCATCTTAAAGGCAAAATCTTTCGTATAAACCAAATGGGATTAATTGCTTCTTATGAGTCTATTTGGGTTGTCAATTCAATAGAGTTGATACTACACCGTATGGGGCGTTTAGAATATGCAGGAATTGCTTCAAAAGTATATAATGAAACTTATTTTAAAAATGCATTAGAAAAAAAAGAGATATAAATGATATTAGAACATGAAATTCCCAATGGCTCAAAGCTTTATTTTGGGGAATCTGCAAAGGTTAAACGCAAGATAGAAAATGTAGCAAGTGAGATTTTATCAGAAAATGGTTTTGAAGAGATAGTTACTCCGATATTTTCATATCATCAACATAAAAGTATAGCCGATGAAAAAGAGCTCATTCGTATGAATGATGAAAAAAACAATTCTCTTTCTTTGCGAGCAGACTCTACTATCGATGTGGTACGTATTATTGAAAAAAGATTAGGTTCAAATACTGCACAAAAAAAATGGTTTTATATTCAACCTGTCTTTAGATACCCAACAGAAGAGCAATACCAAGTTGGTGTAGAGTTTATGGGCGAAAAAAAATTATCGTCAGTGACTAGTTTAGCAATTGATATTTTTGAAAAATTAGAAGTGAAACCACTTATACAAATCTCAAATATCAAAATACCTGAGTTACTCGTAGAGATGTTTGATGCATTAAGTATTGATGATTTTAGACATATAAATATAGATAAGTTTATTAATCTTGATGTTGAGTGGCTTACTAAACTAGTATATCTTCAATACGTCCAACAGATAGATGAGATTATCGCTATAGTTCCAGAAGCTGTTAAAATTGAGTTGCTTAAAATGAAAGAATTATGCTCAGAAATATCTTGTGATAATGCCGTTTTAGCACCTATGTATTATGCAAAAATGCTTTATTATGATGAACTATTTTTCAGATGTATAGCAGGAAATGAAGTTTACGCTCGTGGTGGACGATATAAAAATGAAAAGTTGACTTCAGTAGGATTTGCAATATACACAGATGTATTATGTGAAGCACTAGAGCAATAGAAAAAGAGGGAAAAGAAAATATGTATACAAATAAAGCTGATGTGATTGTAGGAATACAGTGGGGTGATGAGGGAAAAGGTAAAATAGTTGACCGTTTGGCAGCTGAATATGATATGGTTTGTCGTTCTCAAGGTGGACACAATGCTGGACATACTATCTGGGTAGATGGTGTAAAATATGCACTTCACCTTATTCCTTCTGGGGTTTTAAATCCTGATGCTATTAATGTAGTTGGAAATGGAGTTGTACTTTCTCCCTCTTCAATTATCAAAGAAATGGAACAGTTTGAAGGTCTTGAGGGGCGTCTTTATATCTCAGATAAAGCACATCTGAATCTTTCATATCACGCAGAGATAGACCAAGCGAAAGAGAGACTAAAAGGTGATAAAGCTATTGGGACAACAGGTAAAGGAATTGGACCTGCATATAGTGATAAAATCAATCGTATAGGACATAGAGTTGGAGAGATGTTAAATCCAGAACAGCTTTGTCAAACTATTTTAGATTACTTTGAGCAAAATAAACCTATCTTTGATGTAATGGATTTACATGCTCCTAAAAAAGAGGAACTTTTAGCTGAACTTCAATTTTACAAAGAAAAACTAGGTTCATTTATAACTGATACAACTCAAATGGTATGGAATGCATTAGATAATGAAAATAAACGTGTTCTTTTAGAAGGTGCTCAAGGAACTATGCTTGATATCGACCATGGAACATATCCTTATGTAACTTCAAGCGCAACTGTAAGTGCTGGTGCTTGTACAGGTCTTGGACTCAATCCTAAAGATATTGGGAAAGTGACAGGAATTGTAAAAGCATACTGTACTCGTGTAGGTAATGGTCCTTTTCCTTCTGAAGATTTGGGTGAAGATGGCAAACGTTTAGGCGAACAAGGGCATGAATTTGGTACAACTACAGGTCGAGCACGTCGTTGTGGTTGGTTTGATGCTGTTGCGACTAGATATGCTTCACGCCTTAATGGTTGTGATGAACTAGCACTTATGAAACTTGATGTACTTGATGGTTTTGATGAGGTAAAAGTTTGTGTTGCTTATGAATATAATGGAAAAACTATAGATTATCTTCCATCTGATTTGGAAAATGTTACGCCAATTTATAAAACTTTTAAAGGTTGGGATAACTCAGTAGGTATTCGTAAATTTGAAGAGCTTCCTGCAACTGCTCAAGAGTATGTAAAACTCATTCAAGAGATAAGTAAAACAAAAGTTGGTATAATCTCTACATCACCTGAAAGAGATGACACCATAATCTTATAAGAGGTCAAAAATGAAAACTCGCTTTAGTTCTTTAGTAAGTGTGAAAAAAAACACTATGCAAAAGAGCGAAAGTGCTTTTCGAAAAGCAAATGCTGCGTTTATGAAAGCTTCTGAGGCTGTAGAGGAATCATTAGCACAACTTTACACTATAACATCTCCTCAAACTGGTAAAATATCGGATTTTTTGGCAAATAGAACTCTTCTTGAGGCTCAACGAACTCTTATTCGACACAATAAAGAGTGGGTTGCGTTTACTCAAGATGAGATGCTTGTTGCAAAGAAAAATCTTCAAAAAGATATGGTCGAATATGAAAAATTTAAATATTTAGAATTTGAAGAACAAAAAAAACTTATCAAAGAAGCAAAAATCAAAGAAGCAAAAGATTTAGATGAAATTGCCTTAATGACATATGCTAATAAAGACAATACAAAGGCTCTTATGTGAGATATATTTTATTTATAACACTGATTTATTCATCACTTTTTGCACTTCAAACAAGTGATAAACTTTTTGAATGTACTAAAATATTTCAACAAAGAAAGGGTGAACTCCTTGTTGAACTTGAACGTATAGATGAACAAAAACAGGCATTAAGTGCTTTAAAAATTGCTACCGAAAATCTTTTAAAAGAAAAAGAAGCAAAGTTGAATTTGCAAGAAGAGAAACTCAATACCACCGCAATAGAAACTAAGAAAAGAGAGCAATCCATAAAAGAGATGCTTGAAAAAAACAGTCAAATTTTAAAAGATATTAAAAGTACAAAAATGTCAAAAATTTCACAAACTTTTTCAAAAATGAAAGCTGGTGCGGCAGCAAGTATTTTAGCTGATATGCCAAACGAAGAAGCCGTCGCAATTTTACAATCTTTAAAACCAAAAGTTGTTGGGAAAATTTTTACAAAAATGGATGCAAAAAAAGCATCTAAGCTTACTTCTTTGCTTGGAAAATAGTTTTAAAAAGAGTAACTAATTCCTAAATAGTTTGATAAAGATTTTATCTTTAAAGCTTTTGATGAAAATAGGTAATATTTTACGCCTGCGGTAAAAGTGAAGTTTGTATAGGACTTTGGTTTTACTCTTATTCCAATCTTTGCTTCATTAAAAATCCCATCATATTTTTGAGTATATACTTGCGAATATATTGTTGAACCATATACAGATAAAAGAGGAAAAAGTTGTTTGCTGAAGTCAATTTTTGCCCCTAACTTATAAGCATCTAATTTCTCTTCATCATTTTGAATCACTGCGTTTAGATTATAAAAACCGAAATTTATCCCTATACTTATGTAGTTATCTTTAGATATATTTATTAGATTGTAGCCTATTCCTGTATCTATAGAAAAAGAGTAATCATTTGAATTACTTTTGGATTGAGTATAGTCTATTTTATAACTATAATTGATCTGTTTAGAAAAAATATTTTGATGTTGATTCAAAAGGGTAAAGGAGACTATATCATAATTTTTTTTAGCTGCTTGGGGTTTGTCAATAGAGGCTTTTCCATAGGCATATTGAAGTTCAGATTTACTAAGTTCTTTGGCTATTTTATTGGAGGTTTTTAGAAAAGAATTTGTGTTTTTTTTCATTATTTCAAAGGTGACATATTCTGATGAATATGCATTTAAACTATAAAATAGTAGTAAAAGTAGTAATCTGGTTTTCACAATATTCTCTCACTCTTATATAAAAAGAACTTATATATTATTATGTATAAATCAAGTTTATTAACAGTATACTCTATAAGATAATAAATTGAGGTTAGTATGCGATTTTTGGTATTATTCTTTTTGTTTTTTATATTTTTATATGCAAAAAGTGATGAAACTTGCTATAGTGTAGCTTTGTTAACTGCTGTAGATAATGACCAAAATAAATTAAAACTTTTAAAAAAATATTCTTCCTCAGATGAGTGTAAAATTTTAACGATTGGCAAAATGCTTAGTGTCAGATGCGGTTGCTATGATGAGATGAGTAATGCAAGACAAAAACTTGAACATTTTAAACAAAAAGGTTATAAACACATACTTATCACTCCTACCTACAAGTATAGGTTTGAGAAGATTCTCCCCAAAAAAATAGCTAAAGCGCCACAGCTAGAACTGAACGCAACCCTTATCATTCTCAAACCGCTTATACCTAAAATAAAAAAAGAGCTTATTAGAGAAGAGCCTAAAAAAGAAGAACAACATGAAAGAGAAAAAGAAAAAGAAAATATACCAACGATAGAGAGTTCTGAACTAGAAAATATGCAAACTATTGATGTAACACTTATTGGGCGTTATGTTAGTAATAAAAATTTTTATCGACACGAACCCTATTTTTTTGCTTTGTTTGAATCAGAATATGAAGCTGAGAATTTTACAATAAGTGGAGGAGTAGGGTATCAAAGTAGAGAGAAAAATGAAGAGTTACTTATAAATCATTTAAGTTTTAAATATTTTGGTGATAACTATACGTTTAAAATTGGAAAGATGGTTGAAAAGGCGGGGGTGATGGATTACTTTAGTATGTTAGATACTTTTAATCCATCGCGTGAAGAGTTCTTTTATGATTCACAATTAAATATAAAAAAAATTCCTTTATGGATGAGTACAGTAGATTATTTTGTAAATGATGAAATTAAATTATCTGTAATTATTCAGCCCTATGATGCTAAACATGCAAATTATAGAGGTCTGTATGTAGATTATATTTTAAATCAATTTATACCTGAATATTATAAAGATGTATTTGCTCAAGAACCATTAGGACAAGAAGTTTTTTATCCTGTTTATACAAACGCAGTGACACCCTATTTGATTCAAGATATAAACAATAAGTCGCAAGATTCAAAAATATATCTGGATAAACCTTCTTTTGGCTTTGTTGCAGAATATAGTGATGATAGTAAAAAAGTCGGCTTTAGTTATTATAATCGTTACTCTGAAATACCCCTCATAAAAGTTGATCAAAATTTACTTGATGCCGCTATAGCCTATGATAATGGAGAAAATCCTAGTGAAGAGTTGGTAAATTATTTGCAATCAGCAGATTATGAGCCAATAAAGTCTGTTGATGAATTTAGATATCAACAGTATGGACTATATGCAGAAACTACTTTCAAATCCTATGGAATAAGAGGTGAAGTGACTTATAGAGATAAACTTCCTCTGTTTAATAGTTATGGAAGTTTATCTTCTATTGGTTTTGCAATTGATCATGCTTCAGATTTGGTTTATAATGTTCTTGAAACGCAGTATTTATATCTGGATAAATATCATAAAAGTGCTTATATTTCTATGCTCCGAACACGATTTAAAAAACATATGTTTTCTGTTTTTAGTGGATATTTTGAAAATTCACTTATAGCATCTAAAGTAGATACTTTAGAAGAGTATTCAATAATTCCAAGCTATACTATTAGTTATAAGCAGGTTGATTTATCATTACAAGGATTAGTATCAAAGAACAATACAAAAACAAATACATTTAGTCTATTGTTAAGGGGTAGATTTTGAAATTAATAAAAAAAATAATAGTTTTAGCTTTGTTGATTTTGATTGATTTTACCATAATTGGAGAAATAAATTTACAAAAAATTGAGTGGAATGCTTTTTTACCAAAGTCAAATTTAGAACTATCAAAAATTGAATCTTCTTTAACTGATAGAGATAAACAGTATCTTTTTTGTCATATTAAATCTAAACAAAAGTTACAAGAATTACAAACTTCAGTTGGATTAGATAAGTGTATTGCGCTTACTTATCCAGCAGATACTTATATATTGTTATTTGATGCAAATAAGATGGATGAAGTACTTGCTAAAACAAGTATGTTTGAAAAAAGTGGCACTATACTTTTAGGAAAATTGTTTTTTAATGATTTTTATGATGAATTATATACCTATAGTATTAAAATACTCCCTTTTATTTTGATACTTCTACTCTTTTTTATTCCACTGCGTTTATGGGTAGATATTTTACTTGAAATGGCAATATATACATTATTACTTGTATCTGTACTGCGTTTAGGATATTTTGAAATCAATTCTGCTTCTTTATTATCAATACTTTTTTTGATAATATATTCACTTACACTTATAAATTATCTTTATTCAGAAAATATGCACAAAAAACGGCTATTTTTTGGTATTCAAGTCTCTATTATAGCTACAATGATAAGTGCATTTTTTTTACTGCAGTCACAGTTTGGGTTGATTCACTCTTTTGGTTTGATGTTATTTATTGGACTGGTTATTTTGCATATATACATGAATATTCGTATATATTTTTTAAAATATTTTAACCATAGAGAACATATACATAACTTTAATAGTGGTCCAATAAGGAAGATAATTAAAAAATACAAAGTTGCTTTTTTTATAATTCTACTCTTCTTTATTAGTTTGACTTTGGTTTTACATAAAAATTTAGCTATAGATTTAAATATAGTAAACACGATGAATAATTCTTCAAAAGGAGTTTTAAATATTGAGAAGTTTGAAAAAAAATATATTGGATCGCTTCCTTTTATTATTGAAGTGAATGCTAATAAATCTAATTTTTCTGATGTAGCACTGGTTAATAAACTTATAACTCTGCAAGAAGATTTACAAAAAGATTTTGAGGGTGGAATTATTGAGAGTATACCAAATTCATTTGAGCATTTTAAAGCAATGGCAGTTGATAAAAATGATACAAATCTGTTGGCACAATTCCTTCTTGCTAATAGCTTTATGAAAAAGAGTATAGAACTTTTTTCTTCGGATATGTCGAGTACAATTATCATAGCTTCAATACCTCTCACTTTGAGTAGTGATAAAATCATTAAAATGAAGCAAAATTTACATACTTTAAATGAGAGATATCCAGAATTCTCTTTGAAAATTAAAGGAAAAGTTGCAGATTTTGACAACTATTTAAAAATATTTTTGCAAGAAACGGCTATTGGACTTTTTGTAACTTTATTGTTGAGTGCACTATTTTTTCTTTTTTATTGTAAAAACTTTTTTAGTGCAATTGTTGTTTTTCTTTCTGTTATTTTTTCTTTAACTGTTTTACTCTCTTTTCATATTTTATTTAACAAACCTCTCTCTATCTTGACGCTTATGAGTATCATTTTATATGCAGGATTAGTGGCAGATTCTTTTATACAACTTTTTATATGCTATAAAAGTAAAGATGAAAAATGTGAAAAAAGTATTTTAAATCCTATCTTTATATCAAATGCTTCTATAGTAGTTTTTTTGTTTGGAATGATTTTTATCGGCGGTATTATCGGTTCTTTTGCCTTTGATATGTCTATTCTTTTAAGTGCAAATCTTCTGTTTATACTTTTAATTGTCCCTTGGATATATAAATATTATATTAAGGTTTACAGTGAGTGATGGCATTTCTTCTAAATATTTTTTTATTAAATGTACTTGTTATACTTTTTTTATCAATACTGTAGAGGGTTTCTTTATTTTTTACATAATCTATGATGTGCCATTTAGATATCATTTTTTTATTGTGAAACATGACTAAACTATCTATAAAAACCTCTTTTACTAGTTTTTTATTTTTGTAAATACTCATCTTTTGAATAACCATATTTTCTTTATCAATGATATAAATTGTTTTTTCTTTAGCTAAATCTTTTTCAATTTTATAATAAATTTTAGAATTTTTACTAAACTCACCTAGGTTTTTTAACTTTGTTGTCTTGTTTTGTATTTCTGCAAAAGAGAGTCCTAATCCAAAGGCTTCATCATTTTCTTTCTCTTTTGGTATGAGTCTAGTGCGTCCAAGTGAGGGAAAATAGACAAGAACACTAGACTCTTGGAAATTTTTCTTTAGTAGTATCGCAGTGCCTTTTATACTTTTTGGATATAAAAAGCAAATCAAAGAAGAAGATTTTGAGTCGTTTCCCACTCTTGCTAAACTAAATATTTGCTTTTGTGTATATGTGCCACTTTTCATCTCTGATTTGACTTGAAATTTTATTTTGTCAACTGATAAAACTTTAATACTCGTTTGATATATCTCCTGAGCACTTGGCAAAGCAAGTAAAGAGCTAGAAGATAAAAGTAGTATTTTTAATATTCGCCATCTATCCAATCAAGTGCCTTTAGTGTTATTTCTCTAAGAGAGAGTTGATTTGCAAGAACTTGTTCTTCATACTCTTGCATATTTCTAAGCATTCTAGTTGTCATATCTGAGATAATATTTAAAACAGGGTCTTCTTGAGTGATTTGAGCATACCATTCTCTATCAAAAACTATTGCCATTCCCATAAGCATTAAGTTTGTGATTTGTTTGATGGTTCCATAAATTAAGATACCAAAATCTAAGATAAGCATTTCAGTATAAACAATTAACTGCTCAGTATAAACGATTCTATCAGACATTTCACCTATTCTATCAGCCATTTGACCAATCTGTACTGCCATCCACAAGATTCTGTCAGCCATAAGTCCAACTTCTTCGCCTTTAGATGCGAAGAGATAACCATACTCCATACCTTTCATCGCAAATGTATAAGCATCATCTTCTATTTTCATAGTAAACTGATATGCTAAATCTGCAAGGTGAGTAGCAAAATCAGAAGCTACAGAACCAGTATCTGGCGTAAATTGATAACTAAGATTCGATAATGAAGAGGCAAAATTAAAGGAGTCACTTTCAGCTTGTGCTGTAGCTGCTTCGGAATCTGGCTGCGTTTGGAAGGAAAAGTTTTGGTTATTTATTCCTAACTCATTTAAAAGTTCCATAATAGTTGGATTGGATGCAAAAAGGGTGTCAAAATTTTCTGAGGTAAATTGAGAAAATTTTGTATCATATGCACTAATAGGATTTCCAAATAATAAAACATAGTTTTGTGCATCACCTTCTAATGTACCAGACTCTACCGCTGAAGCGATATTTTCTTGATAAAAAGTAAGTAGCACTTTTATGATAAGCCCAAGCAGTGCTAAAATCTCAGATAAAGGTTTGAGTGAAGATATCAGTTGCTTATCTTCTTGAGTTAACTCATAATTAGAATCAGTTACATTACTTGCTAAAGTTTGAGTTGCAGCGAGTACTTTTCCCATAACTGCGTTTACTATAGAGATAAGTGTCATGATAAGTTGACTTTGTAGAGCAAGTGCTTCTAAAAGTGTTTGTGTATCTTGCGCAGTTGTCTCGTTTGTTAGTGATGTTTGAAGAGCTGAATTTCTTGAAGATGATTGCGATAGATTACTTAAAGTTTGTACACTAATTATTGCTATTGCCAATTTGGAAATGCTTACAACTACATCTTTATCTGAAGTAAAGTCAAGATTACTAAGTGCTTTTTTCTCTACAGACTCTAAGAGACCTTGCAAGGCATTTAAAACAATACTAAGAAGATAAGTACCAGTCGTAGACTCTTTGACACCTTCTAAAACAACAAACATAAGTTGTATAGATAGTGTCAGACCATCAAGTGCAACAGCACCAAACTTCATATTTTTAAAATCTTCAATGGCTTGTAAAAAAGTGCTAAGAGCACTATCTAAGGCTGCTCCATGCGATGGTGTACTTAAAAGAGCAACTTTTTGTGTAGCGTTTTGTTTCGCAGTAGATTGTTTATAACCATAAACGCGAAGAGTGGCTTTTAATTTTGTAAGTTGTGAATTTACCTGTTTATAAGCAAGAGAGTGAGAGTCTTTATAGTTACTCCATAACTCATTTTGTACAAAATAGAGATCTGTAAAGTTTGGTTTTAATGTAAGTGCATTATTTTGAAATTTAGTAAATAATTCTGAAGAACCTATTGAATCTAAAAGCAAAAGAGTATTTTGTGATACCTTTGTATGTAAATCATCATTTAATTTTTGAGTATTTGCGATAGTGCGTACTTTATCATCAGCTGTGATACTATACAGGTCACTAGATTGCTTCGTGTTAGAACCACACCCGCTTAAACTAATAGAACTTTGAATTGATACAGCAGTTACAGCACTCATTTGTATAAACTTTCTTCTTTTCACGATGTCTCCCCTTTATGTAAAGAATTATCATCTATGATATATTTGCGAGTAGTATAACATTTTATTATATAAAATTAAACATAAATCAGCAGATATGTAAAAATATAATTCATATAATCAAAGTTTTACATTAAATAGTGTAAAATATCCCAATTAAATTTACTCTAGGCAAAAATAATGAAAGTATCACTTAAAACAATTCCTCATATATCTAACAAAATCGCAATCGATTTAAATAAAAGTGGTGTAATAACTATGACTAAAGGCTTAGAACCAGTCGCTGAAGAAGCATATAAAATTCTTGAGCAAAATGTTAAACAAGAGATGGCTTTAGAAGAAAAAGTAAATGAAATCTGTGATGATAATGAAGAAGAGATAGAATTTATGTTGGCTGATGAAAGACAGCTCTTTTTTATGATAAAGAAAAAACTTGCACCTGAATATGGTGTAACTCTTAATTATGAAGAGAGATTTTCTGAAGTAGCACATAAAATTTTAGATGAACTATATGAAGAGGACCTGATTCACTTTGATGTAGCAGAAAATCGTATAAAAAATATTATATATAATGCAATAACTTCATTTTTGGCAGATAATTCAGAAATTGAAGATGCTGTAATGGATAAAATTCGTTCATATAAACGTAAGTTTATACCAGGGACTGATGAGTTTGAAATATTACACGAAAAACTTTATCATGAAGAATTAATGAAAAGAGGAATGGAATAAAATCATGAGTAATTCATTAAAAAGAGTTTGGATATATTTAGAAAATGGAACATTTTTAGAAGCAAATAGTTTTGGTGCAGATAAAACTGAAGTTGGCGAAATAGTTTTTAATACATCAATGACAGGTTATCAAGAGATAATGAGTGACCCCTCTTATGCAGGACAATTTGTAACATTTACTATGCCAGAAATTGGGAATGTAGGTGTAAATGAGCAAGATATGGAAAGCCTAAAAGCACATGCTAAAGGTATGATAGTTAGAAAATATCAAGCTCGTTACTCGAACTTTAGAGCAGAAAAATCTCTTCAAGAATTTTTAGTAGATAATGATGTTATGGGAATATGCGACTTAGATACAAGATACTTAACGAAGATGCTTAGAAGTGAAGGTGCTATGATGATGATAGCTTCCACTAAGATAAGTGATAAAGAAGAACTTAAAACTTTACTTGAAAATTCTCCTCGCATTGAAGATGTGAATTATATAGAACAAGTAAGCACAAAAGAGGCATATAATCATACAACTAGTACATATGCTGGTAGAGACTTTAAGTATGAAGAAGCACCTAAGGCAGAGGCAAAAATTGTAGCGATTGATTTTGGTGTTAAACGTAACATATTAAATGAAATGGTAAGTGCAGGTATTGAAGTTGAAGTTATTCCAAATACATTTATTGCAGAGGATTTAATCCAAAAGTATAATGCTAAACTTATAGACGGTGTATTTTTATCAAATGGACCAGGTGATCCCCTTGTACTTAAAAAAGAACAAGAACAGATAAAAAAATTGATAGATGCTAAAGTTCCAATGTTTGGAATTTGTTTAGGACATCAGTTATTATCAATTTCTCATGGCTATGATACTTTCAAATTAAAATTTGGTCATCATGGTGGAAATCATCCTGTAAAAAATGAAAATACAGGACTTGTGGAGATAACAGCACAGAATCATAACTATAATGTTCCTGATAATATTACAGAAATTGCAAAAGTTACACATAAAAATCTTTTTGATGATACAATAGAAGGATTAAAATACAATGATTCACCTATCTTTTCGGTACAACACCATCCAGAAGCTTCTCCTGGACCAAAAGAAAGTAGATATATTTTCTCAGAATTCCTCTCTTTAATTAAAAGATAAAAAAGTAGTACTTATAATACTACTTTTTTCGTCTATTTGATACCATCTAAAAAACTTATATATTCTTAATCCAATATAAAATTACAAAAGTAAACAAAAAGCTAATAAATTTAAAATTTTAATCAAAATTAAGATTATTTAAACCATGTTACCGCTAACATATAGTCGTTAATTAGTTTGATAAGTGTATTACAACATTTGTGAAACTTAATTGCTTTGAATCTTAAGGAGGCTATATATGGAGAATCGTCCATTAGAGTACGACTATACGGTTGCAAAGATGTTCATGTTTTCAACAATTCTTTTTGGAATTATTGGTATGAGTATCGGTGTATTTATTGCATTTGAGCTTGCATTCCCAGGGCTGAATACAGCATTTGGAAGTGGTGTCGCTGAATACACAAACTTTAGTCGTCTTCGTCCATTGCATACCGATGGTGTTGCATTTGGTTTTACAATAAGTGGTATTTTTGCTACTTGGTTTTATGTTGGTCAAAGGGTACTTAAAGTATCTATGGCAGAATCAAAATTTTTGATGTTTGTAGGTAAACTACAATTTTGGTTATATTTTATTGGTGTACTGGCTGCTGTTGTAACTCTGTTTATGGGTTATACATCTTCAAAAGAGTATGCTGAATTTGAATGGCCTATAGATATTGCTATTGTTGTAGTATGGGTACTATGGGGTGTTAGTATATTTGGACTTATCGGTATTCGCCGTGAGAAGTCATTATATATTTCTATCTGGTATTACATTGCTACATTCTTAGGTGTTGCTATGCTTTACCTATTTAACAATATGGAAGTGCCTACAATGCTTGCTACATCACCTGCTGGTGAAACGAATATTGGTGATTGGTTTCATTCAATTTCAATGTATGCTGGTACAAATGATGCACTAGTACAATGGTGGTATGGACATAATGCGGTTGCATTTGTATTTACTGTTCCTATTGTTGCTATGATTTATTACTTTTTACCAAAAGAATCAGGTCAAGCTATTTATTCTTATAAATTGTCTTTACTTTCATTTTGGGGTTTAATGTTTGTATATTTATGGGCTGGTGGTCATCACCTTCTTTATTCAACTGTTCCTGATTGGGTACAAACTATGGGGTCTATTTTTTCAATAGTTCTTATTTTACCATCATGGGGTTCAGCGATTAATATGCTTCTTACAATGAAGGGTGAATGGCAACAAGTTGCAGCATCTCCATTAATCAAGTTTATGATTCTTGCATCTACTTTTTATATGTTCTCTACATTAGAAGGTCCTATTCAAGCTATCAAATCTGTTAATGCTATTGCTCACTTTACTGACTGGATTGTTGGTCACGTTCATGATGGTACTCTTGGTTGGGTTGGCTTTATGATTATGGCAGCACTTTTTCATATGGCTCCGCGTGTATTTAAACGTGAGTTATATTCAAAAGGTCTTATGGCTGCACAATTCTGGATTCAAACTTTAGGTATCGTTTTATACTTCACTTCTATGTGGATTGCAGGTATTACACAAGGTATGATGTGGAGAGCTCATGATGAATTTGGTAACTTAGCTTATTCATTTATGGATACTGTTGATGTTTTACACCCTTACTATGCTTTACGTGGTACAGGTGGATTATTATTCTTAATTGGTTTCTTTATGTTTGCTTATAACATTTATAAAACTATGTCTGCTCGTCCTGTTGAGGAATCTGAGCTACAAAATGCTTCGCCTATGGGCGCTTAAGAAAGGGAGGATTATATTATGTTTCATTGGTTAGAAAAACACCCGTTCTTTTTCGCGGTAGGTGTATTTGTTGTTATTGCTTTTGCTGGTTTAATTGAGATCGTTCCGAACTTTGCACAAGCTTCACGTCCTTTAATCGGCACGACTCCATACTCTACATTAGAGTTAGCTGGTCGTGATGTTTATATTAAAAACAGTTGTAATGCTTGTCATTCACAACTTATCCGTCCATTTAAATCAGAAACTGACCGTTATGGTCACTACTCTTTAAGTGGTGAGTATGCTTATGATCGTCCTTTTCTTTGGGGTTCAAAAAGAACTGGTCCAGATTTACATAGAGTTGGTAATTATAGAACTACGGAGTGGCATGAAAACCATATGAAAGAACCTAAATCTATCGTTCCTTCATCAATTATGCCTGGCTATCCGTGGATGTTTACAAACAAAGCTGATATAGATACAGCATATGCTACACAGTTAACAAATGCACAATTCTTTGGTGTGCCATATAACAAACCAGTACCTATGAAAGATGGTACTACTAAAATTGTTAAAATGGGTAATTCTGTGGCTGAAGCAAATGCTATGGCTTTAGCTGAAGCAAAAGAAGTTGTATCTAAAATGAAAGATCAAGATGTAAAAGATGCAGTTGCTCGTGGAGAAATTCCTGAAATCGTAGCTTTAATTGCATATTTAAACAGTCTTAAATAGTAAAGGTTTATAGTGGATTTTAATGAATTAGCGGCATACGGATATTTTTTTGCAACAATGATTTTAGTTATAGGAACTTATTCGTATATCTATCATCTTTATACTAAGAAAAAAGATTCGACTGGTATTGATTATGAACACTACAGTAATATGGCGTTAAAAGATGATATAGGTGATACTCCGGTTAAACCTATATCGGATGAAAAAGAAAAATAGGAGAGATATATGAATAAGCTTTATCTTTGGGGAATTATCATTGCTGCTGCTATGTTGGGTGCAACATATGCGACAGTTGGCTACCAAAAAGGTGGTTTAAATGGTGATATCGTGAATATGCTTGCTATTGCAGGTGCTGTTGCACTTGTAATTATTACAATTTTTGTTGTAATTAAGTATGTTCGTCAAATGCAAGTTGATACTGCTACGGGTGAGTTGGCAGATGAATCTTGGGACAATATTGGTGAGTATAAAAACCCTTTACCAATGGGTTGGTCAATAATGTTTTTGGGGACTATGATTTGGGGTATGTGGTATTTTCTAGTTGGATATCCTGTTAATGCCTTTTCTCAAATTGGTCAATACAATGAAGAAGTTGCTGAAAAAACTGCTGAATTTGAAAAGCAGTATGCAAATATCAAAGGTGATAGACTTGTAGCTATGGGTGAATCAGTTTACCTTGTTGAATGTGTTGCTTGTCATGGGTTAAATGCTGATGGTAATAGTGAAATTGATGCTGCAGATTTAAATGCAAGAATTTCTGCTAAAAGTATTAAATATGTTGTGAATCATGGTTCAAATAACAAGCTTTTAGGAACAGAAATGCCTATGCCAGATCGTAATGGTCTGTTTAATGCTAATACTGGTGCTTTAATTAGTGATGCAGAAATTGATGCAGTAGCTCAGTACGTTGCTAATGGTATGAAAGACAATGAAGCAGGAGCAAAAGTATTTGCTGGTGTTTGTTCATCTTGTCATGGTCCAGATGGTAAAGGTATGGAATACGTAGCACCAAATATCGCTGAATGGAGTCAACCTTTAATTGTTAATGTACTTAACAATGGTAAAGTTGGAGCTATTGGTAAAATGCCAGCTATGGATAGACTTAATGCTAAACAAAAAGAAGCTATTGCTGCTTATGTTATGAGTATAGGTAAAGGAGAATAATATGAATGAAAACAGAAGTATTTTTGCTCTTGATGGTATAACTGGTATGCTTATAGCAACTGCGTTATTACTTGGTATTTTAGCATTTCTAACTGTTAATGCGATGAGTGTTGCAGATGCAAATGCTGAAAATTTTTACAAAATTGAAAATGAAAAATCTATACAAAGGATTAGCACTGATAATGCTAGTCATGTTGTAGATGTTAAGTAGAGGAGTGTAGAGAAATGGATAAAATATTATCATGGGGCCTAGTAATAATGGCTGCTTATACACTTTATGCTGTTGTAACATCAAATCATCTTTTTGTTGGTTAGGTAGTTTCATTGAAAATTTTTAATAGAGGGCTTTATGCCCTCATCTTCACACTTATAATATCGACACAATTAACTGCAGAATATTTATATAAAGATGAGATTATCAACAATCCTAAGTTTACTGAAGAAGTTGAACTTGTAGGAAGTAGTCTATATAAAAAAACTGGTATTAAATTAAAATTATTAATGTTAAAAGAATTACCAAAAAATACTACTATGTACGAATATGAAAAAACAATATTATCTAAGTCTAATGCACCCACGATACTATTAACTTTTTCAGAAATGAATACCTTAGTAGATATAGAATCAAATAATAAAGATTTATATAAGTATTTTAATAAAAAGCAAGTGCTTAGTCCAGTTACATCATATGCTCAAGGGCTTATGATGGCTGCTTATTATGCACGTAGTTGGAATGAATTTAAATCAATGGTGACTAATACAGGAGGCACAATACTTCCTCTTCTTGGTCAAAAAGCTAAAAAACACACTATGACTAGTAAATATTCTGTATCAATGTTTAATGGATATTTAGACATTGCACAACAGATATCGAAATCTAAGGGTGTTACATTAGACAATGGCTATGATAGCGAATCAAATCAAGAAGCCTTGTTTTATGTAAAATTAATATTTTATGGATTTGTTTTATATGCTATGTTTATGTATATAAAAAGATTTATTTATAGAAGAAGGCATAAAGATGAAAAACAAAAGCAGTGGTAGAATTTGGCCTTATGCAATAGGTGCAGCAATAACTATGGTATTTGGTTTTTGTGTTGCTACCGTAATTGTAACAAGTAAAGCTGATATACAAGAGAGTGATGCATATATGACTAATTATCAAACTGCAGATGCAAATGCAAATAATTTAATTAAAGCGAGAATGGCTTTTGATAAAAAGTATAAATTAAAATACGAGACTGAAAAACTTTCTCAAAAGGGATGTGATGTGAAGTATTCACTCACAACTATTTCTGGTGAGCCTGTTAAAGATGCAAAAATGGTTTTAGCGATTAGTCGACCAGAAACGCATACCTTTAATAAAAAAATAGAAAATCCTATGATTGAGAATAATTTATATGTCTTTAATGATGTAAAATTTCCAAAAGCAGGTGTGTGGAATCTTATTCTTAAAGTTAATGTTGGTGATTATAGTAGATTTTATGACATAAAAACAGATACTAGAATTAGAGATGACAGAAGTGTAAAAGAAGCTTCAACATATTAATCTATGGATAATCAAACCATAGTTCTTCCCTCAGCTCGTGCAATTAGGCATGAGCAATTTCTCCAAGAAAAAGAGTCATTTTTTTTACCTAATTATATTACTATGAGCGACTTTATCGCTAGATTATGTTTAGTAGAGGGTTATAAATATCTTGATGAAGATAGTAGAACTTTACTTCTACTAGAAGCATCTGATTTTAAAGAATTTTCAAACTTACAAATAGAGAGAAACTTTTTCACTTTTACTAAAAATAGTAGTTATATATTTAAATTTTTTGAAGAGCTGAGTGCAGAGCTTTATGATATTAATCTTTTAAGTAGTGCTGATGTTTATGCAGAGTATGAAGAACATATAACTATACTTCAAGAGCTTTATAAAAGATATGAAAAGTTATGTAATGAAAGAAAATTACTTGATAGAATCTTTTTACCAAAATTGTATAAATTTAATGAAGCTTATGCAAAAACAAATAAAATGACTACAATATATTTAGATGGTCATTTAACAAATTTTGAGTTAGAACTTTTAAAACAAGCCGCTGCGTTTAGTGAAATAAAAATTATCTTTACAGCTAGTCGTTTTAATATAAAAATGCAAAAAAAACTCATCGAACTTGGTTTTGAAATAGATGTTGGCTTTAGCTACGAGTTGTCATTAAATAATAAAAATAGCCTCAAACAAGAAAAACAAAAAAATAGAGATAATATAACTTGCACAAGTTTTAGTGAGTCTATGCTTCAAGTTGCATTTATTAAACAGAAAATTTATGAGTTTATAACTAAAGGATACAGGGCTGAAAATATAGCAGTTATTCTTCCAAATGAAAGTATGGCAATTAAAATTAAAAGTTTTGATGAAAAGTGTAATCTTAACTTTGCCATGGGTGAATCTTATAGAACAACCAAACTCTATACAAAGTTAAACGCAACACTCAAGGCAATCGAGCAAGATTCAAAAGAGAATGAAGCGAGAGTTGATAGAGTGGGTGATGAACTCTACATCAAGATACATAGTATATATTTTAAAAGTGTTAAAGAGGTTGATTTTATAGCAGTAATGCGAGAGATAAAAGAGCTCTTTTCAAATAAACAAGAGATTAAAATTTTTGAAGAAGAACTTTATAAGTTTGAAAAGCTTGTCGCATATATGCAAGAGATGAATTTGAAATCTTTGTTTAATGTTTTTATGCAAAGACTTGGAAGTAGAACGCTCGATGATGTTCGTGGTGGTAAAGTTACTGTTATGGGTGTGCTTGAGACTAGAAGTGTCCATTTTGATGCTGTAATTATCATAGATTTTGATGATAAAAATGTACCTAAACGCAGTGACAAAGATATGTTCTTAAATACTAAAATAAGAGAAATCGCAAACCTACCAACGATGAATGATAGAGAAAATCTTCAAAAACATTACTATGAAATGCTTATATCACGCTCAAAAGAGGTGGCAATATCTTATGTGAATTCAAGCCAAAGTAGTGGGTCCCGATTTTTAAAACAGCTAGGTATAAAAGAGAAAAATGAACATAATGAGTTAGAGTTTGCAGATATCCTTTTTCAGAGATTTCCAAAACAGATAAAAGAGGAAGAGGAGATAGTAGGTGAGTATAGTTTTAAAAATGTAGAACTCTCAGCGACTAGATTAAAAACTTATCTGACATGTAAACGCAAATACTACTACAAATATGTAAAAAGCATTAAAAATCATGAAATACCTAAAGATATGCCACAAGAGTATGAGATTGGAAATGTAGTGCATAGTGCATTAAAAGAGGTCTACTCAAAACAAGCAACATATAGTGATGCAAGAAAATTAAAAAAAGATATAGATAATGCCTTAGATGAATTTTGTGGCAAGAGTGAACTTGATAAATATCTCGTAGCAATGCAAAAAAGGCGTCTTGATGCTTTTGTTTATAAAGAGATACAAAGATTTCAAGAGGGGTGGAAAGTTATCTCTTGTGAAGAGTTTTTTAAAGAGCCATTTGCTGGAATGACTATCGCAGGACAGATTGATAGAATAGATAAAAGAGATAACGTCGTAGAGGTACTTGACTATAAAACTGGTTCATACACACTCAACAATAAAAACAATTTTATGGATACAAAAGATTTTCAACTTGAGTTTTATCACCTCCTTGCAGGTGGACTTGGTAATGTTGAAAAGTGTGCTTTTTATGATTTAAAAGAGTCTAAAATTGTTCCTGAGGCTTTTTTGGATGAAAAGGTTGAGATACTTAAATCTCACATAAAAGATTTGTTAAATGTCCAAGAGATAAATTATGAAAAAACAGAAGATACAAAATCATGTCTTTTTTGTGAATATAGAGTTATGTGTGGGAGAGAGTAGATGCAGTTTATAGATAATCTCGCCTATGAAGCAAGTGCGGGAAGTGGGAAGACTTTTATGCTTGTTGTTCGTTATCTCTCTTTACTTTTTAAAGGGGCTGATGCTTCAAAAATATTGGCTTTAACATTTACAAATAAAGCTGCTAGTGAGATGAGTGAACGGATAGTTGAAACACTTGAAGATTTAGAAAATCGTGGTGAATTAGATGAAATAGCTAAAGAGTGTGGTCTTAGCAAGAGTGTGATTTTAGCTGATAGAAAAAGGGTACTTGCAGAGTTTTTAAATGTGAATACAAAGATTATGACTATTGACAGTTTTTTTACGCAAATTCTGAGAAAATTTTCACTCTACGCTTCACTAATGCCAGATTTTACAACTGCAAGTGAGCAACATGAAGTAAAACTTATGAGTCGATTTTTAAAAGAGGTAAGTGTTGCAAACAAACGCACTACCTTGATAAATCTCTCTTTGGAATCTAAAAAACGCGTTGCAGATATTTTTGGCTTACTGGATGATTTTTATCTTAAAAAAGAGGAGCTGGCACATCTCTCATTTTCTAAAACTGCGACAAAAGAGTTTGAAGATGAGGCGATGTTGGCACTTAGTGGTCTTCAAACTATCATTAAAAGTTGTAAAACTGCATCAGCAACTTTGCTAAACGCAGTAGATATTGAGAGCTTTGAAGCACTAAAAGAGAAGACATGGGTATATAAAGAGAGCTTAGAGTATTGGGTTTTTAAGAAGTGTTTTACACCTGAAATGGATAGCTATCTCCTAGAAATCCAAAATTGTGTAAAAGGATACACAAAGGCGAAAGAGCAGAACTTTTTTTATGCTTTAAATGAACTTGTAGATATCTATAAAAAGGCAAAAAAAGCACTCTATGTGGATGATAGTGAGCTTAGCTTCTCTGATGTTACTTTGCTTGTGTATGAGATACTCCATCGCCTTGATGATAGTGAATTTTTATATTTCAGACTTGATGCTACGATAGAGCATATGCTTTTGGATGAATTTCAAGATACAAGTGTTTTACAGTATGAGATACTCAAACCTCTGATAAATGAGATAACTTCAGGTCAGGGTGTTTTTAGTGAAGGGAGTTTTTTCTTTGTTGGGGATGTGAAGCAGTCTATTTATAGGTTTCGTGGTGGTGTTTCAGCTCTTTTTGGCGAGGTAGTACGAGAAAATGGCACGCAAGTAAAACAGCTTGTGACAAATTATCGTTCACAAAAAGAGGTCATAGAGTTTGTAAACGCAACATTTTTACAAAAGATAAAAAATTATACTCCCCAGCTTGTACGCCCTGAGGCTCAAGGTGGTTATGTTGAGATAATTGCAAATGATGAATTACTTGAAGAGGTAGTCGAACAGGTACAGAGATTTATCTCTCTTGGCGCAGATGTAAATGATATCGCAATTTTATGTGCAACAAATGGTGATGGTCAAGAGATAAAAAACACTCTCGAAGCACAAAATATCGAAGTAGTAACAGAAACAACTACAAAACTGATAAATCAGAGAAGTGTGAAGGCTGTTCTTGAGTACTTAAAGTATCTCTATTTTAGAGAAGATATTTATAGATATAACTTTTTTGCTCTCATTGAACAAGATTTGCAACAGATTAGATATGTCGATTTTAATGGGGTGAAACTTCTTGATATTGTGAAAAAATGTATAGATACCTATAACCTTTTTAGTGATGATTTTCATCTTATTCGTTTTCTAAACGCAGTAAGTAACTACTCCGATATTGAAGCACTTTTGTTTGAGTATGAACGCCTTGATGAGGCTGCTGCATCTTCAGATATAAGCGGTGTAAGAGTTTTGACTGTGCATAAA
>Ga0256826_1000548_pt1 | contig 22865 bp, 24 predicted proteins | sample CV79metaG_FD_185975 | JGI IMG/M metagenome (GOLD analysis project Ga0256826, IMG submission 185975) | Hydrothermal vent microbial communities from East Pacific Rise, Pacific Ocean - CV79 | ecosystem: Environmental > Aquatic > Marine > Hydrothermal vents | place: Pacific Ocean: East Pacific Rise...
ATATGAGCTTATATTTTTTAAATTATCCCTAAAGTAAAGCTCTTGTTGCTCTCTTCCCTCTTTTGTATCTAAGTCAAACATTGCCAACTCAAACTTTAAATCTAAATTTATAACAGTTGCAGCAATCGCTGCTAAAGGCTGTCTCCATTGGTGAGCTATCATACTAATCATCTCACCCATTTGAGCCATTCTTGACTGTTGTAAGAGCTGTTGCTCTTGCAATTTTTTATCACTTTTTAGTTTATTCTCAATTGTCATATCTTTTACAGCTATAAGTAGCTGCGTTTTATTTGGCATAAGGACGATATCCATTTTTACTTCAAGCTCTTTTTGATTACTGATGATACATCGCTTTTCATAATTTTCATAGTAACCTTTTTCAACAACTTCAAGTACAACTTCTTTAGATCTTTCTACCATATTTTCAGTTGTTAAACTTATACATGACTTGCTATATAGTTCCTCTTTTGTATACCCAGTCATCTTCACATAAGCATCATTTACAAGTATAAAATTAGATTCTAAATCTAAAATTGCCATTCCATCATTTACTGTATTAAAAATAGTTTCATGAAAGAGATTTGACTCTTTTATCTCTTTTACTTGTTGTGCAACCTTCTCTTCTAAGGTTTGATTAAAAAGTAGTATCTTTTGTCTTGACTCTTCTATCTTCTCTCTATAACGACTCTCTCTATAAACATAAAGAAGCATAAAACCTATAAAGAAAATACCAACTAACATTTTCATCTCAAAATCATGAATCTGATCAAAGATATACTGAGCATTACTCCTAACAACAAATAGTCCAACAACTTTTTTAGTTACTGGATTTTGCACTTTTATAAAAGTCATAATCTCTTTTCGTTTTGTATCATAAAGAGAAAAAGAGAGTGTTGAATCTTTCCTTTCTTGAACTAAGTCTATCGTTGTTTTAGAGAGTGGCATTTTTGTTTTGATCTTTTTTGCAGCTTTTATCTGTTTTATAGTAGCTTTTTCTATGTAAAAATTTTCTAATCGGGACTCTGTATAATTGCTCTTCTCATCTTCAAACACTTTTGCATTTACAACACCCTTGCGAATTAAAAAATTTGAAACTACATTATAGTCATTCATATACTTTAAATTCATAGCTAAAGTACTAAATGAGACCTCAACACTCCCTATGTAAGTTCCTTCATAAAAAAGAGGATAAACAAATCTATAACCATTATAAATTCGCCCCTCTTCAAAACCATCTATCATTTTATGATTTTTATTTACATACTCTACAGTTGAGCGAATCCCTGTTAAGTTATCTCCAAATTTTTTTGGTCTATGAAATCTTAAAAAACTATCATTATTTGGCAGATGAAAATGGAGTTGTTTAATATTAAATTTTTTTAAAAGATTATATGTATTTTGAAGATAACTGTAAAGGTTTTTTCGAGCAATATTTTTTTGATTTTCTGTTCCAAGAGTAGCATCTTTAAAAATATCTATTACTTCCACTCTGTCTATACGTGTTGTAAAAATCATCTCAGCAAGTGTTTTATGCTCTTGATAAAGTACACTATATCCACTTTTGTATTGTTGTGTTTTTTTATCTAAATAGCTCTTAATATGAATGTTTTTTTGGTAATTTAGATAAATATATGCTAAAGATGGAATAGTAATAAATAGAGCAATGAAATAACTAATCTTTTTCACATCAACATCCTTATCCTTGTATGATACCATAAACCTCACTGCGTTTTATAATTTCTAAAGAGAAAGGAAGCATTGTATTTTTTTCTGCCATTTTATTATTTTGAGAAAAAATAACATTAGTATCTTCAGCTATCTCTTTTGCCTCTTCTAGCTCTTGTTTACTTACCTTATAGGTTTCATTAGCTAAATCAATCTGTCTTGGATGAATAATTGTTTTTGAAAACAATCCCTCTTTTAAATCTCTTCTGATATCTTTTGTAAAACCTTCATCATCTTTAAAACAAGGATACACACCTCCACTTACTCCATACCCAGAACTCTTAAAAATTGCTATAAAATTCCCAAGTACAACACTGCAAGCACTCAGATCAAAAATAGAATCTCCACACTCTCTTCGTAGACCAAGTTGTCTAAGCATATCTTCAAGTCCAAAACGAACCAATAAAACCTTTTTTTTATATGGATTTATAAGATCTCTTAATTCTCTAAGTTCATTAGGATTAAATAATTCTTCACCTTCTATACTTGGCATAATATAGTGGTTACTCTCTTTTAGTACTTCAAGATACTCTTTTGCATTCTTCAATGAAAATTTTGGAAGAATAAATCCTGTGATATTTTGTATTGCATCAAAAAGTAACAACTTTTTAAGTATTGTTATATCTCTTGGACGTATAAATATATATAAATTACTACTCTCTACTATAGGCAATAAAGCTCGAATTATTTCCATTGAGCTATCTAAATCCCTTTGATTTAGTCCATCTTCTAGGTCAATTACTAAACTTTTTAAACTTTTGTACTTCTGCTTGTTTGCCACTGTTTTAAGGTTCTTATGTGAGGCAGGCATAAAAAGTGTAGCCCCTAGTTCTGTATAATGTATCTCTCTCATAAGAAATATTATAGCAACTCTTTTGTAAAATGTTCTCATAAGTAGATAGGAGTGTGCATATGCAAGAGAACTTTTCTATATTAGCCGTTGATGATGAACCTTTTAACCTCGATCTAATTGAAGCTGCATTTATGGAACATGAAAATGTCACCATAACAAATGCTGTCAATGGGCAAGAGGCACTTGACCTCTTAGAAACTCAAGAGTTTGATGTTGTTCTCTTAGATATAAGTATGCCGGTAATGGATGGACTTGAGGTTCTTAGTGCCATTAGAAAAAGTGATGCTCTTAAACAACTTCCTGTTTTAATGGTTACAGCAAATACAGAAAAAGAGACTGAAGCTATTACTCAAGGGGCAAGTGATTTCATATCTAAACCTTACGATATTGAAGTCCTATGTGCTAGAACTATTAACTATGCAAAGATGCATACTTACTATAAACAAGTCAACTCTCAAAAAGAAATTTTAGAACAAGAGGTTCTTGCTAGAACGGCTTCTTTGCAAGACGCTCTCAAGCTAGCAAAACAGACAGAGTATGAGATATCTGTTCGTCTTGGACGTGCTAGTGAATTTAGAGATCTTGAGACAGGTGGGCATATAAAACGCATGAGTCACTACTCAAAGCTTCTTGCTAAACTTTATGGACTTGAAGATAATGAGTGTGAACTTATTCTTTATGCTGCACCTCTTCATGATATTGGTAAAGTTGGGATTCCAGACTCGATTCTCTTAAAACCAGGACGTTTTGAGCCTCAGGAGTTTGAAATCATGAAACAGCATGCTGCTATTGGTGCAGTTATGCTAGATGGATCAGACCAATTTCCTGTTTTAAAAGCTGGTCATATTATCGCCCTTCAGCATCATGAAAAATGGGATGGAACTGGTTATCCAAATGCTATTAAAGCCAAAGATATTCATCTATATGCTCGAATAATTGCAATTGCTGATGTTTTTGATGCACTTAGTTCTAAACGTTGTTATAAAGAACCTATGCCCTTAGATAAAGTTTTATCTATCATGAAACAAGATTCAGGAACACATTTTGATCCTGAGCTTATTGAGCTATTTTTAGATAATTTAAATAAATTTCTAGAGATAAAAGAGAAGTACTCTGATGATGACAATGCTCACTCAATACTTGACATCATAAATGGAATAAACTAATGAAAATACTTTTTGTAGATGATAATGAGCTTAACAGAATGGTTATGGAAGATATGCTAGATATAATTTTAGAGAATGCTACCATAGAAATTTATGATAGTGCAGAAGCTGTTTTAGCACAAGATATAGATAGTTTTGACATCATTCTTAGTGATATAGATATGCCAGATATAGATGGTTTTACACTTCATGATGAGCTAAGAAACAAATTTAACTTCACAAAGCCTATTATTGCAGTAACTGCACTTGCTGTTAATGGGGACAAAGAAAAAATGCTTATGCATGGTTTTAATGACTATATTTCCAAACCTGTAGATATGGATGAGTTAGAAACAACTCTTAAAAAATACATTTAAAGTAAAAATAATGAATCAAAAAGAGATAGATACACTACTAAATAGCTTTTTTATATCAAAAGAAGAGATCAAGTCACGTAAAGTTTTTAAAGAGTTTTGTGTCTCAATAAGTGACTTAATGATTGATGGTTTTGTTAAAAATTATCTTTTAAACAATCCACATTTGAGTATATACCTTACACACACTGACGGAAGTATGCTTGTTAAAAAGATGAAAATATTTATCTCTGATATCCTGACAAAACCCATAGATGAAGAGTATGTCAAAAAGATTCAAGAAATAGGTCTTATCCATTACTCAATAAAACTTGATACTGCTAAAGTTAGTTATGGTTTTTGGGCGATGAATCAAGTACTTCAAAAAATGGCTGAAGTCAATGACCTCGTAAAAGAGCATAAAGCACTTATATCGAAACTACTACGTTTTGTAGAGCATATAATGAACACCTCATATACAAATATGCAAAATTCTAAAAATCCTCTTTCTCTAACTAATAATACAAGTTTTAATGCTCAAAATGAGCTCTATATAGGTTTTAATATTCACAAGTTAAATATGCATAAAATTTATGAATCTATAGAGAATAAATCTCTTGATATTCTTGACTCTATTGAAGAAGACTCTTCTAAATGTACTTTTGGGAAAGTACTCAATGAGCTCACAAAAAGTAGTAAATATGAGTTTATTTTAGGGCTAGATACACAAGAAGTTCAAGATATTCATAATAAATGGCATAAGGAGTTTGTAGAATTTAAAAATGCTATGAAAGAGTCGAACCAAACAGCTGTGCAAGCCAGTAAAAACAGGATAGAAACTCTTACAAATGAGCTTAAAGAGATCCTAGACTTAACTCTAAAAGAGTCACTAGAGGATGGTCAACTATCACTTAATTCTGGTATCCGTGCAATGAAGAGAATGACTGAAAATTTTTATATTAAAAACTATAAAGAGACTTCTGCGGAACAGATAGATGCCTCGATCAAAGATACTATAGAAAATGTAATAACCTCAGAATTAAGCTGGGCAATAGAGTCAGTACAGATTAGTAATACACTCAAGCTAGATATGAAAGCCTTTGATATTTGTAAAACGATTAGATACAACAGTAACAATATCTACATCGGTATCAAGCTCAAAGAGAATCAAAATAGTCAATACTTAAATGATATGTTAAAGCTTCTTCTTGAAGTTTTAGATTTACATCTTTCAGTGCAAGAGAGAGAACTCTCCCTTATTGACTTTGCAGATAAGGCAGAGAGTGCAAACAAATCAAAAGATATGTTTTTAGCAAATATGTCACATGAACTAAGAACTCCTCTTAATGCAATCACCGGTTTTTCTCAAATACTTATGATGAAAAAAGACACTCCCGATAGTGTCAAAAAATATATTGAAAAAATTAATATTGCAGGAAATAATCTTCTTGATCTTGTTAATACAATTTTAGACTTTGCAAAACTTGAAGCTGGAAAAATGCAGTTTTCACCATCACTTAGCAATATCTCTGATGTTTTAAGAGAGGTCCAAACTTTAGTTTCACCTCTTGCGCAGAAGAAAAATATTACATTAAAGATGCCAAATATCATCTCATTAAATCTTTATATAGACAAAACACTCTTCAAACAAGTGCTTATCAATCTTCTTACAAATGCTATAAAGTTTACTGCTCAAGGTGGTGAAGTATCACTTAATATCACCTATGATTCAGATCAAAGGCTCTACCAATTTGAAGTTAAAGATAATGGTGTTGGGCTCTCACAAGAGTCAATTGAAACTCTTTTTCAAGCATTTTCACAGGTAAATAACATCTATCAAAAAGAGCAAAAAGGTACAGGTCTAGGCCTTATGATTAGTAAGAAAATCGTAGAAGAACTGCATAAGGGAAAAATCTGGGTTGAGAGTGTTGAAGGAGAAGGAAGTAGCTTCTTTATTACCATGTCTACTCCAATGGTTGAGTCACACACTTATATCATCAAAGAAGCTCCAAAAGGAGCAAAAGAAGTTCTTGTTGTAGAAGATAGTGAAAGTTATCAAAAACTCCTTGCAGAGCATCTTAAATCAACACATAACCTTACAATCACAGACACTATAAATAAAGCAAAAGATCTTTTAAGTAAACAACATTTTGATTTTATCATTTTAGATTTCTTTTTAACTGATGGTATAAGCTCTGAAATACTTCATTTTATGGAAGAAGAAAAAATTTCAACTCCTGCAATAGTGATCTCAGCAGAAGATGAGATTCATATCTCCTCTTCTCTATCTGGTTCATCAAATCTTGAAGTAATTCTCAATAAAAAAGATATAGATGAAATTTGTGCCTCACTTAGAGGGGAAACTTATCAATCCTAAACCAACCTGCGATTGAGTAACGTGTTCTCTTTGCAGGGAGAACTTCATGAGGAAATTTTTCACTCATAAAAACAACAAGAGTATCTGCTCTTGGAGTTACTTTTTTTAAAAACTCTCCATCTTTATCATATATAATGAGTTCACCACCATCATCCTCTTTAAAGTTTTCATTTAAATAGTAGACTACTGTAACAACACGGTTTTTAAAATTTGCAAAAGAATCAAGATGTTTTTCATAAAAATCACCCTCTTCATAAAGAGCAAAGTGTAACTCATAGTAAGTGAGCCCTAGGTATAACTCTCTATTTAGCTGCTCTTTTAACTCAGTAGCAAATGAATTAAAAGACTTCTCACAAAGGCTCTCTTCATCTAACCAATGAATTTTATCTCTTCTTCTAGAACTATCTAAGTGTAAATCACCAGCTCCAGAGATTCCAGCTCTTCTAAAATCTTTCTTTTTTGCCTCTCTTAATAGAGAGTTAGAAAGTTCTTCACCAAAAGCATTCTCAATTACTATATGCCCATCAGATACAAGGGTATCAACTATCTTTATATAAGGTATTTCATTCATAAATGTATTTTAACATACTCCAGCCCCTGATATGATTGAGAATATTTGTTACACCTCTTTCCCCTTTTGTATCTTTTCTTTCAATTCTTAGAAAATATAATTTTAAAGAAAATCATATGATATTATAATAAATATAAGAAAAGACAAAAGGGGAAAATTTGTTATTCAATCATAATAAAGAGATACAACAGGAGTTAGAACTCCTAAAAGATGAAAATAGTGCTTTAAAAATCGAGATAGAAGAACTGAAAACTTCAAAATCAGAGCTTGAAAAGCAAGCTAGGTATGCAGATAGTAATAAAGTAATGAATGACCTTATAAAATCACTTACACATGGTTTAACAGATGGTTGTGATAGAGACTTAAAACTAATTCAAACTGATTTAGAGTCAAATTTAGAAGCTCTAGAAGATATAGATCATAGAAATCAAGAAAATAATGAACATACTGATGCTTGTTCATCTGAAATAGTAACACTTACTCAAACTATGGGTTCTTTACTTGAACATATTTCAAGTACATATGAACAAGTGGAAACTTTAAATGCTAATGTTTCAAGTATTGCTGATGTTATAACTCTCATCAAAGACATTTCAGACCAGACAAATCTACTTGCTTTAAACGCAGCTATTGAAGCAGCAAGAGCTGGTGAGCATGGTCGTGGTTTTGCAGTTGTTGCAGATGAAGTTCGTAAACTTGCAGAGAGAACTCAAAAAGCTACAAGTGAGGTAGAAATATCTGTTTCATCTCTCAAGCAAAATACTACTGAGGTTCATGAACACTCTCAAGCTATGGAAAAGCTTTCACAAAGTTCTCATGAACAGATGGATATATTTCAAGAGAAAATGGCAATTCTTACAGATAACTCTCTGATAATTTCAAAAGAGAATAAAGATATAACATATGCAGTATTTATGGTTTTATCTAAACTTGACCACTTATTATTTAAGGCACATGGTTACAAAACAGTCTTTACAGGAGAAGCAACTGGTCACTTTGCATCAGATAGTGAGTGTAGACTTGGTAGATGGTACTTTGAAGGTGAAGGAAAAGATAAATTTGGAAAATGCCCAAGTTATACTAAAATGGCTACTCCTCATAAAACAGTGCATGATAGTATTAAAAAAGCTGTTAATTGTGTTCAAAAAGGAACATGTACTCAAGAGTCACAAAATGTTATGACTTACTTCCATGATGCAGAAGAAGCATCGAAAAAAGTTATAGAAAATTTAAATAATATGCTTCAAGAAGAGAAAAGTAATAGACATAATCACTAACTCTGCGTTTAAACGCAGAGTCTAATAAAACTAAATAGGTAAAACGCGAATATTACCTGAAAGTTTCTCTTTTAAAGTTGACTCAATTGCATAAAGTGTACCTGTTGCACTTGAAGCACAACCGTTACAAGCACCTAGGTATCTAATATAAATATCAATATAATCATCATTTTTCTTGATATCGATAATTTCCATATCACCACCATCCATGATTAGAAATTGACGAACATTCTCATCGATGATAGCATCAACAGCTTTGATCTGCTGAACAAGCGTCATAGTCTCAAAACTAGCTTCACCACCGGCCATTGCATCAGCAGCAGCTTTCATTTTTTCTTCATCCATCTCTTTTCTAGTATCTGCTAAGATATCTACAAGATAGTAATCTTTAGCTTCATGTCCACCAGGTCTAATACAAGACTTACAAAAACCACCAGCTTTTGTATAATCAGTAATCTGCTCAATCGTAGTAAGGTCATTAAGTTTAATAACTTCTTGAAGAGTAGTAAGTGAAACACGAGCACACTCACAAACAATAATCTCTTCTTCAAAACTCTCAGCATCAACGCCCATGTACATACCTGCTGCTTTTTTGATAACATCATAAGCCATTACAGAACAGTGCATCTTTTGAGGTGGAACTGCTGGAGTCTCTGGATCATCACGAAGAGCCATCTCAACATCAATATTTGTAATTTTTACCGCTTCTTGAACTGTTTTGTCAATACATAACTCAGTCATAACATCAGATGATGCGATAGCAGTACCACAACCAAAAGATTTAAACTTTGAGTTTACAATTTTATCCGTTGCAGGATCAATCTCCCAGTATAAACGAACTGCATCTCCACAAGATTCAGCACCAAAATCAGCAACAATAAGTTTGTTACCACGTTTTTCTACCTCACCTTGAAACAGTTCCCCTTGGTGTTTGGGGTTGTTCATAAGAGTTGTTACTTTATCAGAATATGCATCCCATAATGATTCGCCTAACATATCAGCCTTAGCCATGTTGTCTCCTTTTTTTAATAATTATTAATTTATTTTTCTCTACTTCGCAGAAGCTAGATTTAGTAGCTTTAGCGATTAATGGTGATGAAGCTCGCATTCTTGAACTTCTCCACCTTTTGTTGGTTGCTGTTTTGCGAAAGAAGAAGATATTCCTCTTAAACGCTCAACTGCGTTTTTAAAGTGACCTATTGTGTAGTCAATCTCTGCATCTGTTGTAAATCTTGAAAGACTTAAACGGATTCCAGTATGAGCAAGCTCATTATCAGCACCAATTGCAAGCATAACAGTATTTGCTTCTAAATCTTCTGATGCACAAGCAGAACCTGTTGATGCACCAATTTGTTGGTTATTTAAGTCCCAGAGCATACTCTCACCCTCAACTCCACGGATGGAGATAAGAATAGTATTTGGAGTACGATTTGTTCTATCTCCAACGACAAAAGTTTCACTTAAAGCTAAAATAGCATCTTCTAAACGATCACGTTTTGCTGAAATACTTGCCATTTTCTCTTCAATATTTGTAGTTGCAAGCTCAACCGCCTTACCCATACCAACAATATAAGGAACATTAAGAGTTCCAGAACGACGACCACCCATATGCTCACCACCATGTAAAAGTGGAGTAAGTGGCTGAGAATCTTTAATAAAAAGACCTCCTACACCTTTTGGACCGTGAAACTTATGTGCTGAAAATGAAAGAAAATCAACATGTACATCTTGTAAATCTACTGGTATTTTTCCAACAGCTTGAACTGCATCAGAGTGAAAAAGCACACCTTTTTCTTTACAAATTTCACCAATCTCTTTAATTGGAAAAATAGCCCCTGTCTCATTTGAAGCCCACATAATCGAAACTAATGCAGTCTTTTCAGTAATGAAACTCTTAACTGTATGTGCTTCAACTACACCCTGTTCATTTACTGGAAGATAAGTAACTTTTACACCCTCTTCTTCCAACCATCTACATGTTGAAAGAACAGATGGATGTTCTACTTCAGTTGTAACTATGTGGTTTTTTTCACCATTTACGATGTGATCATTAAATACTGATTTTAAAACCCAGTTATTTGACTCTGTTGCACACGATGTAAAAACAATATCATCACTGTCGCTTGCATTGAGCCCTTTATATACTTGATCAATTGCACGAGATAGTGCAGGATGGCTTGATGTACCAAATTTATGAAGTGAGTTAGGATTACCATATATCTCACTAAAAAATGGCATCATAGCTTCTACTACTAATGGATCTGTCATTGTAGTAGCATTATTATCTAAATAAACTTGCATTTTTTACCTTTATATCAGAGGTTAAAAGTCTCTGTTTTTTTAAATCGGACAAAATTTGTCTTCTTTTAGTTCTGACATAATAATACCTTTGTTATTACGATTTGCTTAAGAGAAACTGATGTCATCTTTGGCTTAAGAATTGAAACAGAGTAGAATGATGTTATAATGTTATCTATTATAAGGAATATTATTAATGTGTAATTTTAACAAACAGAACCAAGATACAAAAGCTTTAATCCATCTTTTTATGACAAAAGCTGCTCAAAATGTTGGAGGGACGAACTTTCTCTTAGAGCTTATAGAAGCGATGAAGGCTAAAAAACCTCACTCATTAAGTGAAAAAAATTCTCAAGTAGCTTCAAATCATACAATTATTAAATGGAACAAGGTTGTTTTTAAAGATAAAGTTGAACTCATTCAATCAATCTTAGATGCACATAGAAGTTCTGAAAATCCAGATTTCAACATCTTAAATATAGAAAACCAGAAAAGAAGAAAAAATATTTTAAATATGGTTAGGACACTTATCCCTATCGAATTTATAGTTACTCCTCAAAATCAAAATGATGGTGGTGGATTTAATTTCAAAGTTTTTGAAACTATAGAAGATGACAATGTTACACTCAATCCAATTTTTATAGCGATGTTTTTCTGTTCTACTGAGTTTACCAAAAAAGCACTCAAGTATACGATTTAACAGCAAATTTTAGGAGTATGAGATAACTTCACTTAGTAAAAAATTTCTTATCTTATTATCACTTATCATAATTGTTTTTTTCTCTCTACTAAGTTATCCTCAAGAGAATAAAATGAGAAGTGATACTATCGCTAATCTACAAGTTCTTACAACACTACCATTTATAGCCACCTCAACAACTTTTTTGGAAAATAGAATCACTCCCTACGAAGAGTTTACAAATAGGCTTTATCCTTCAATGAAAACATATAACTACCAAGAGTTCATCTATGCTCAATAAGCTAAATCTTCTTTTTCTTTTTCTTTATAGCCATAATAAGAGAAACTTTGCTATTTTTTTCATTTCAACGCTCTTAATAACACTTTTAAGTTCAGTGCTTTTCATATCAACATCTATTCAAAAAGAGCTTCAACAATCTCTTAAATATCAAGCTGACTTTACAGTACAAAAATTTATTGCAGGAAAAGTTTTAAATACTCCTGCTTCTTGGATAGATGAGTTCTTAGAATTTAATGGTGTATCAAATGTGCAAGGTAGAGTCTATGGCATGCACTACTATGAGCCTAAAGAGACTTACTTTATGATAGTTGGGATTGATTTTTATGAAAAGCAGGTAGTCACTACTCTACAAAAGCTTATTGAAGATATTGATATAGAAAACTTTTTAAGTAAAAAAAATATGCTTATTGGTTCTGGTGTAAAGAAATTCTTTGATAAATATCAATATAAAAGTTACTACATATTTCGTCCACCAGACCGAAGTAGAGAAAAAGTTTTTATTTACAATACTCTTCCAAAAAGCACTACACTTATGAGTAATGATATGATTTTGATGGATATAAAATTAGCAAGAAAGATTTTAGGTCTCAATAAAAATGATTTTACAGATATCATAGTAGAAGTAAAAAATAAAGATGAGATGCAAAAGATAGAAGAAAAGCTTATTATTTCACACTTTAATACTCGTATTATCAAAAAAAGTGACATTGAAAAATTTTATATAAATCTTTTTAACTATAAGGGAGGTTTTTTTCTTTCTCTATTTCTTACTACTCTCTCTACTTTTTTAATTTTACTTTACCAAAGGTACTCAATAGTAACAGAGATAGAATCAAAAGAGATAGCCCTACTTCGCATGTTAGGATGGAGAATAAAAAGTATTATTTATCTAAAAGTTGTAGAGAATACTATCATAGCATCCACAGCATTTATGTTAGGAGTTATTTTTGCATATATCTATGTTTTTCTTTTACATGCACCTCTACTAAAAAATATATTTTTGGGGTTTCATAATCTAACAAATGATGTAACTTTTAGCTTTTATCCTGACTTAGAAACTCTTGGTCTGCTTTATCTTATTTTTGTTATTCCATTTATCATATCTATTATTATTCCTCTTTATAAAATTTCTATCACAGATATATCAGAGGTTATTAAATGATAAAGATTAAAAATATCACTAAACTTTACAAAGAGAACAGAAGTGAAAAGTTTTATGCACTCAAGGATATTAATCTAACTATACACAAAGGTTCCCTCAATATCTTATATGGAGAGAGTGGAAGTGGAAAGTCTACTCTACTCTCAATTATTGCCGCAATTACAAAACCTACAAGTGGAAAAATCAATGTAAATGGAGAAAATATAAGTTCTTATAATGACTTCTTTGCATCAAGATATAGAGAAAAATCCATAGGGTTTGTCACACAAGAGTTTCACCTTTTTAATTCACTTAATTTAGAAGAGAACATTGCGATAGCACTCTCCCTATCAAATTTTTCATCACAAGAGATACTACAAAAAGTACATCAAGTAGCGAAACGACTCCATATATTTCATAAACTAAAAAGTAAAGTATCAACTCTCTCCGGTGGGGAGAAGCAGAGATGTATTATTGCAAGAGCTATTATAAATGAGCCAAAAATCATTCTTTGTGATGAACCAACTGCAAACTTAGATAAAGAAAATAGTTCAAAATTTATAGATATTCTAACACAATTAAAACAGATGAATAAGACCATTATTGTAGCAACTCATGATTCAATATTTGAGACTTTATCAATTGTAGATAATCGTTATCACATAAAGGATGGTAAAATTGAGTGATATTTTCTTCATTCCCTCTATATCTATCTCTCTTTTTTTAGAAATAGCAATTTTTTTACTTCTTAGTTATACTTTTTTTTTCACTATTTTGATTATCAAAAATTATAAACAGGCTGATAGTAGTGAAATGCACTACATTTTAGAAAAAAGATCCTATCTTTTAGTTACAACTATCTCCCTAGCTATTATTCTAAAACTATTACTGCTGCCATTCTTTTTTTCAACTCTTAACAGCCTATCAGATTTAATCCCTGGGGCAATGTGTAGTGCAGGCGTAGTTGGAGCAAATAGTTTTGGTATCTATACAGTGATTATAAAAATTTTAATTATATTTCTCTCTCTTTTATGGCTTAAACTCAATGCACAAGATGAGATTACACCTCAACAACCTTACTTTAGATCTAAACTCTACCTTTTTATTGTTTTGTATTTTTTTATAATTATAGAACTTTTATTAGAGATTGGATTTTTTACTCATCTTACTACGGACTCTCCGGTTTTATGCTGTTCTACTATTTATAAAACAGTAAAATCAACAAATTTTTTACTTTCACTACCACTGAGTTATCTTCTTAGTCTCTATATTATTATCTATCTTCTATTACTATTTTTTAACTACAAAACAAAACGCTACCTCTCTGCTTTTTTTGCAGTTGTATTTAGCTACACTTCCTATTACACTCTTGTATACTTTTTTGGCACTTATATTTATGAGTTACCAACACACAAATGCCCCTACTGCATGCTACAAGCAGACTACTATTTTATAGGTTATTTTATCTATTTTACACTTTTCATGGGTTTATACTACTCTGCATCATCGCTATTTTTCAACTTCTCTAAAAATGACTATATTAAATCTTCACTCTTTTTTACATTATTTGTCTTACTGAGTTCTAGTAGTTTCATTTTGTATATTTTAATGAATAAGACTCTTCTATAGTTATAAGTTAATTTGTGCTAGAATAAAATTAATATATTTAAGGAAATTTAATGATTTTAAAGTTAAGCCTTGGTGCACTACTTATTTCTACTTCTGTATTTGCTTCATCAAACATAAGTAAATGGCTTCGACCCGTAGAGGTACCACAACCAAAAGAGAATAAATTAACACCTCAAAGAATAGAGCTAGGTAAGCTACTCTATTTTGATACAAGACTCTCATTAGATAACACTATTTCATGTGCAACTTGTCATCACCCTAAGAGAGGTTGGACAGACTTAAATCCTGCATCAAAAGCAGTTGGATTTGAAGGTCGTGTTGGCCCAAGAAACTCACCAGTTGTATTAAATACAGCATATCAAAATCGACAGTTTTGGGATGGTCGAGTAAAAACATTAGAACAACAGGCTCTTGGTCCTATTGAAGCAGATGTTGAAATGAATATGCCTCTTAAAACACTTATTCCAAAACTCAATAACATAAAGGGATATTTAACTCTCTTTGAAAAAGCATATCCAGGCGAGGGTATTACTAGAGATACTCTTGCAAAAGCTATAGCATCATTTGAACGTACTATTGTCTCAACTGAATCCCCTTTTGATAAATATATAAAAGGTGATAAAAAAGCTATAAGCAAAAAAGCACAAGAAGGCTTTGAACTTTTTCAAAGCAAAGCAAGCTGTACAATATGCCATGATGGATTTAATTTTTCAGATGGAAGTTTTCATAATATCGGGCTCAATGATGGAGAGCTTAAAGGTAAAGAACTTGGCCGATATAATGTCAAAAACAGAGCTGCATGGTATGGTGTTATGAAAACACCTACACTTAGAGATATAACAAAATCTGCTCCATACTTTCATGATGGAAGCGTCAAAACACTTGAAGAAGCAACAGCTATCTGTTCAAGCGGTGGTCGTTATCAACATGGAGTAAAAAATAAATCTCTTGCAATGGTAGATAGAAAGCTTACTAGAGATGAACTAGATAAGATTGTCTCTTTTATGAGAACACTTACTGGCCCAGATTTAGATATTAAAATTCCAACAAAATTTCCACAATAAAAGGAGAAAGATTTTATGCTTAGAACTTTAAAACTTATCATTGTTACACTAGCTTTAGTAGCTAATGCAAATGCGATGAATCATGTCATTGATCAAAAAGGAAAAACATTTATACCTCACAGTATTTCAGTTACAGTGGGAGATACAATTACTTTTAAAAATTCTGATCCATTTGCACATAATGCATATACAGATGATGAAGATAATGAATTTGACATAGGAATGCAGACAGAAGGTGAAGAAAATACGATTATTGTAAAAAAGGGTGAAAACTTTATTGTAGAGTGTGCAATTCACCCAAACATGCTTTTAGAAGTTTCTGTAAAATAGATGAAATCTTTTCTTTTTTTTATACTACTCAACTCTATAATATATGCTAATGAAAATAGTAATAATCTCTATGATATTGGGGAGAAGATATATAAGTCGACATGTATCTCCTGTCATGGAAAGAATGGAAAAGTAAATGTTGATGTAAAGTTAGTTGTCAAACCAAGGGACTTAAGAAACTCTATTCTCACATCAGAGCAAAATTATCAAATCATTAAACATGGGGCCCATTATTGGGGTGCAAACTCTGATATTATGCCTGCATTTAAAACAGTTTATGATGAGAAGCAATTAAGAGCTATCTCCTATTATATTAAACAAGAATTCAATCCAAATATTCAACAAGAGATAGATAAGCTCTATAGCCAAAGTGATCCAATACCTAAAGAGAAACTCTCAAAAATGATGAAACGTGGTAAAAAAATCTATAAAAGAAACTGTAGTTGGTGCCACGGTCTTGATGCAAAAGGTGATGGGGAAGCTACTAGAAATCCGGAAAAATCTATTTATCCTTACGATTTAGGAAAAACTCTTTTAACGGACAAACAGATGTTTCTTTATGCTAAGTTTGGTGGAAAGTATTGGGGTACACATAAAGATGATATGCCTAGCTGGAAAAGGAAATATAATGACTATACGCTTAAGTCTGTTGTTCTTTATATCAAAGAAACTTTTAGAAAAGAGCCATAATGCTTAAAATTATTTCTATATTTTTTCTTCTTTTTAGTTTTTCTTTTGCAGAAACAGGCACTCCTAATCATGATCTTGATAATGCAGAAATGCTCGTAATAGGGGAAAGACTTTACCAAAAAACATGTATATCTTGTCATGGTCAAAATGGTGAAACAGACCCTAATATGAAATTAATTGTCAAACCAAGAAAACTTCAAAAAACGATTCTTACACAAGAACAGTCTTATCAAATCATAAAACATGGTGCTCACCATTTTGGTGCACATGCAGATATTATGCCTGCATTTAAATATGTTTACAATGATGAACAGATGTATTCATTAGCTTACTTTATCTCTGTATCTTTCAACCCTAAAAGAGATGAAAAAATTAAAAAACTCCTAAAAAAATCAACAAAGCTTACTAAAAAAGAGAGCCTTGATTCACTTGAGCGAGGTAAGAAAATATTTCTAAACAAATGTGCTCTTTGCCATGGAGAAACAGGAGATGGAAAAGGTCTTTATGTAGAACAATCTAAAATAAATAAAAAGTTTATATACCCTTATAATTTAACTCGTACACTTCTAAATACAGAGCAGATATTTCTTTATGCAAAATTTGGTGGTCACTACTGGGGTACAGATAAAGATGATATGCCAACTTGGAAGAAAAAACTCAATGATACAAAACTTCAGTCTGTTGCAAATTACATCGTAAAAGCGATTAAAACTGATACAAATTTAAAGTAAGCAAATCTCATTTTAAATCTCTTATGCTATAATCGCGGCATTAATTATACTATAAGAGGTCCCCACAATGGCTCAAACAATAACTGAAAAAATATTCTCTCAACATGTAGGTCATGATGTATTTGCTGGTGAAATCATCCGTTCAAACATCGATATGGTTATAGGAAACGATATAACAACACCTATCTCTATCTCTGCGTTTAATCTAAGTGGAGCAACAAAACTTGCTAATCCCGATGGATTTTCTATAGTTCTTGACCACTTTATCCCTGCAAAAGATATAGCATCTGCTAATCAAGCAAAGATTAGCCGTGAATTCGCAAAAAAGCATAAACTTAAAAACTTTTTTGATGAAAAAGATATGGGAATCGAGCATGCTCTTTTACCAGAAAAAGGTCTTGTTGTTCCAGGTGATGTAATCATCGGTGCAGATAGCCATACTTGTACACATGGTGCTCTTGGTGCATTCTCAACTGGAATGGGTTCAACTGACCTTGCCTTTGCAATGATTAGTGGAGGTAACTGGTTTAAGGTTCCTGAGTCTATTAAAGTAAATCTTAGTGGAAAACCAGGAAGACATACAACAGGAAAAGATATCATTCTAGAAATCATCCGTATGATTGGTGTTGATGGTGCACTCTATAGAACTTTAGAGTTCACAGGATCTACAATTAAACACCTAACAATGGATGATAGATTTTCTATGTGTAACATGGCTATCGAAGCCGGTGCAAAGAGTGGAATAGTTGCTTATGATGATATAACTAAAGAGTTTTTAGCAGATAAAGATTTAGCGCGAGAGCCTCGTATTCATTACTCAGATAATGATGCTAAATACTGCATGACATTAGATATTGATGTTGCAAATCTTGAACCAGTTATAGCATACCCTTTCTTACCTTCAAATGGTCACTCTATCACTAAAGCAGTAAGCGACAAAATTAAAATTGATCAAGCTTTTATTGGTTCATGTACAAATGGTCGTCTAGGTGATTTAAAAACTGCTGCGGAGATTCTTAAAGGAAAAAGAGTTCATGAAGATGTACGTTTAATCGTAACTCCAGGAACACAGAAAATTCTTAAAGAAGCTTATAGACTTGGATATATGGATATTATAATTGATGCTGGTGGGGTTGTTTCAAATCCTACATGTGGAGCATGTCTTGGTGGATATATGGGGATTTTAGGAGATGATGAAGTGGCAGTCTCAACAACAAATAGAAACTTTGTAGGACGCATGGGAAGTAGAAGTTCAAAAGTTTACTTAGCAAACTCTGCAGTAGCTGCTATTTCAGCTATTACAGGATATATCACAGATCCGAGATAAAAAAACTAAAAAATCACTATTTTTAGTTATAATTTCAACAAATAAACAACAAGGGACAAAATGAAAAAATTACTTTTAATTCCAGCACTATTGATTGGATCACTTAGTATGGCAGCAGATTATAATTATGAGGTAACTCCAGTTATCGGTTATAACATTGCAGAAGGAAACTTAGGTTTAGATAATTATGCAGCATACGGAGCAGAGCTTCAGTATAATGGTTTTGATTCTATCATCAAACCAGAACTTTCTGTTATCTACTCAAAAGCAGATTTTAAAGACTCAAATTTAGATTCTGATGTATGGAGAACAGCACTTAATGGTGTCTATGAGTATGATGAATATGATTCATTTACTCCTCTAGCAAAAGCTGGTATCGGTTATGAAAATATGGCTGACAGTGCATCAAATCCTCTAGAAAATACAAATAGTGCTTTCTTAGATCTTGGTGTTGGTGCAAAAATTCCTGTTACAGATATGATTGCTCTTAAACTAGAAGCTATCTATATGCTTAAGTACAATGATGCAAGATATGACAGTAACTTACTTGTTTTAGCTGGTCTTAACATTGCCTTTGGAGAAAAAGCTCAAAAAGCTGCTCCTGTAGTAGCTCCTGTTGCTGCAATAATTGATGGTGATGATGATAAAGATGGTGTTTTAAACTCTAAAGATAACTGTCTCTATACAGAAGCAGGCGCGAAAGTGGATGTACTAGGTTGTGCTCTTCCTGTTGTTAATCATGATACAGATAATGATGGTGTACTAAACGCTGATGATATCTGCCCAAATACACCTGCTGGCCAAGAAGTAAATAGTGACGGTTGTCCTTCAATTACTAATCTTAACATCAATTTTGAGAATAACTCAGCAGTAATAACTAAAGAGTCAGAAGCTCGTATGCAAAAATATGCTGATTTCTTAATCAAAAACAGTAATTATAGTGCGAAAATTGTTGGTCATACAGATAGTAAAGGTAGTGCAACATACAACCAAAAACTATCTGAAAAAAGAGCTCAAGCTGTAGAAGCTGATCTTATTGCTAGAGGTACTAATGCTAAACAACTTACTTCTTTAGGTAAAGGTGAAACTAATCCTATTGCTGATAATGCAACAGCAGAAGGTCGTGCACAAAATAGACGTATTGAAGCAGAACTTACAAGAAACTAATGTACGATATACCATGTGTCATCTTTGCAGGTGGCAAAAGTAGCAGAATGGGAGAAGATAAAGCACTTCTTCCGTTTGCTACATTTTCTACACTTACAGAGTATCAATACTCAAGACTCAAAAAAATATTTACAAATGTTTTTATTTCTACGAAGAGTAGTGATAAGTTTAACTTTGAAGCTAACTTTATTTTAGATTTACAAGACTCTTCTAATCAATATGCTCCAACATCAGGTTTTATTGCTGCGTTTTCTCAACTCAATGTCGATAGATTTTTTGTCTTAAGTGTTGACTCACCCTTTATCGGTAAATATGAGATACAAAGACTTATAGACTCTGACAAAGACAATTATGATGCAACTATTGCAAAAACAGATAGAGGAATGCAACCTATGTGTGGAATCTATCACTCATCCCTCTCTAAATCATTTACAAATATGCATAAATCACAAAATCATAAACTTGGATTTTTACTTAAAAATTCTCTTACAAACTATCTATATTTTGAAGATGAAACACCTTTCTTAAATCTTAACCATCCTTATGAATACCAAGAAGCCCTCAATAGAGTAAAATCAAATAGTTAACACCTCTTTGCTATAATATAGTAAAATATTAAGAGAGAAATCATGAAACTAACTCATTTAGATGAAAATCAAAGACCAAAAATGGTTGATGTAAGTGACAAAGATCAAACAACAAGAATTGCTGTAGCAAGTGGTTTAATAGAGATGTGTCAAGAAGCTTACACAAATATAGTAAGTGAACAAAATAAAAAAGGTCCTGTCCTTCAAACTGCTGTCATCGCAGCAATTATGGGTGTTAAACAGACAAGCACACTTATCCCTATGTGTCATCCACTTAATCTTAGTGGTATCAACTGTGACATTGATGAACTTCCAGATTTACCAGGATTTAAACTTACTGTTACAACAAAACTAACAGGAAAAACAGGGGTTGAGATGGAAGCACTGACTGGAGTTAGTGTTGGACTTTTAACTATATACGATATGGTAAAAGCAATTGATAAAGGGATGATAATTAAAAATGTTCAACTCGAAGAGAAATCAGGGGGCGTCAATGGAGATTTTAAACGATAGTGAAAAAAAAGTACTCATAGAGTACCCCTGTAACTGGTGTTATAAGGTTATAGCAACAGAAAAAGAGGCTCTAGAGCAAGCTATTCGAGATGTTATCGATGAAAGAGAACACTCTCTTAGCCCATCAAACAAATCCAAAACTGGAAAATACACAAGTATGAATCTTGATTTACTAGTTCATAATGAAGATGATAGAACTTTCATCTTTGAAGCACTTAAAAAACATCAAGCAATTAAAATGGTACTTTAAAAGGATATATCATGCCAAACACCAAACTACATGAAAAAGTGGAAACACTCTATAATAAAAGATTTAAAACACTAGACAAAAGAGTTCATTCACTAATGCAAGATGAATCTATAAATATCCAAGAGATAAGTCTATCTGACATGAAAACTATAACTACAACTATAGTAGAGATTGAGACATCTAACCTCCAAAATGATCTTGAAAAATTACTTGAACAAAAAAATGCTATCGAGAGAGCATTAGAGAAAAAATCTGATGAACTACAAAATAAAAAATATGAAATTTTTGATACTATTGAAAAACAACTACACTCAGACATCTCTCTTGCAAGACTACACCAGGTAAAACTTCAGTCAATTGACTTATATGATATATTAAGTGAGATGGTAGAGTCTGCAATCATCACTGCACTTGAAAAAGATAGAGATGGTGATATTTCAGAATCTACAACAGAAGTGATAAAAGATATAACTTTTGAAGCTATAAAAGAGGGTTCATTAAATACTATCAGAATTAGAAAAATACTCTCAACTATTTTAATTTCAGCAATTGATATTGCCGATGCAACTCCAAATAGAGCACAAGACATCTTAACTGCCACACTAAAAGGTATGAGAAGTGGGCTTGTCCGCTCTATTGATCGTTTTAAACAACGCCTTGCATATATGCCTATTGAAGCTAAACATATACTAATAGAAGATTATGATACTATCATTGAAGATTTAAATCAGACAGATACACTTTTTTCTCAAGTTATTGCGACACAAGCATCTGAAAGCTCTCCAACAGTTAGAATAATACTGACTGACTTAAACAAAGAGATGAGATATGACTTAGAAGAGCTTATACATATCTCCAAAGAGACTGCTGATATTATGAAAGATAGATTTTCATCGTTTGCGAAAATAGCAGTAAAAAAAGCAGACTCTGCTATGAAGTCTCCAAAAGCGCAAGAAGCAAAAAGAATGGGAAAAGAAGCATGGGGTGTAGCAAAAGTTGCACTCGGCAGTGCAATTAAATCTGCGAAAGATGCTATAGATAAAAAATAGAAGCTTAGTTTAATAATAAATTATTATAATTCAGACATTAAAATAAAAGGAACTAAATATGATACATCCAGCAACTGCACACTTTGCAATCGTTCTACCGATAGTAGCATTAGCCTTTGGTCTTGTCTATATGTTTACAAGAACTGAAGGTATGTCAAAAATATCTTCTCGTCTAACTCTCTTTTCAGCACTTGCTATGATTGGAGTTTGGTATACAGGATCCGGTGCAGGTCCGGAAATTTATGATTATCTCAGTGAAGAGGGTCAAGCCGTTCTAATAGCACATAAAAATCTTGGTCTTTACCTCGCTATTGCGATGGGTCTTACAGCTCTTATAAAAATTGCTGGTTGTAAAATGAAAATTTTTACAATTGAAGCAGTAGCAGTTCTTTTACTTTTAGGGATAGTTGGAATAACTCTACTACAAGGTAAAAAGGGTGGAGAGATTACATATAATCACGGTATGCCTTTTAAAGCATACATGATAGAAGACTCTTTATATGAAGCTGTAGCAACAGCAGAAGAAGAGGAAGATAATGAAGCTAAAATAGAAGTTTATGAAGATGCTATTGATGATATCAAAATGTTATCAGAAGAAGTAGATGCTCTTTATGGTAAAAAACCACTAGTAGAACAAGAGTAGATGTCAACTATAGATACAAAAGTTCAGCTAAATATGCAAAAAGAGATAGAAAAATATCTTAAAAAAGAGTATTTTAAGCCTTATTTACAAAGTATGCAAGATATAAATACTTGGTTGAAAAAAAAGGCTCAGTTATGAAGATTATATGCTCTGAACTTTTTGAGT